>ERZ1034897.16-NODE-16-length-116767-cov-182.512210_pt1 | contig 116767 bp, 193 predicted proteins | sample MGYA00520629_ERZ1034897 | MGnify/ENA primary metagenome ERZ1034897 (study PRJEB33766, sample SAMN09781789) | gut metagenome | biome: gut microbiome | host: Homo sapiens | place: Madagascar | study: EMG produced TPA metagenomics assembly of the PRJNA485056 data...
CCTCTTTTCTTTCTTTCTCTATTTAATTTTTAATTTCAATCCCTCTCCCTCCAAGCGTCATTTTTTTCTGATTTTTGGATTTTGGATGGTTTTGATTTCCTCCTTTTAGCCCGAATTGTACCCCTCTCCCTCTCATTTTATTTTCATTTTTCATTTTCTCCATTCCAATCCCTCTCCCTCTTATCCCATTTTCCTCTCCCCTTTTCTTCTCTTTTCTTTTTATTTAATTTCTTAATTATATAAGTTAAACCCTATTGCTTTTGAGTGCGACGATAGGGTTCTCTTTTTCTTTTTTAATATATTATTTCATTTGTGCACTCGCTGTCGCTAGCACTGTTCGCTTCGTTATTCGCCTTACCTCTCGCTACGCTTGCGGTAAGCCCAATCTCGCTCACTAACACTGCATTATCCTTTTGTGGTTAAGGCTTTATTCTTTCTTTCTTTTTCTTAATTTTCTCTTTTAGTTATAATTTAGATAGGAATTTCCCTCAGAATCATTTGAAGAGTAGTAAGCATAAAAGAGAATTCTAAAAATTTTCATCCTTCCGCGCAATAAAAAAGAGAGGAATTTCTTCCTCTCCTTCTTTCTATTGAATGCGCGATTACCATGAAATTAACAAATTTACTGTATTTTCAAAAAGATGACTTCTGTCATCTATTGGAATTTCTTTAACTTTAAAACCATATAATTTTAAACTGTCATAAAGGTCTTCCTTGTCTCTCTTATTCACTAAGAAAGTTAGACGTGACTGTTCCTCATATAGAGCTTCAAAATAAATATGCTCCATTACAGCATCAAGAAGTCTTTGCCTCGTCGCATTCTTCTGAAGTTCTTTAAAACCAATTTTATCTGACTTATCCATACACGCTCTCGCGTAATCAGCTGAAAATCTCATTTAAATCACCATTGAACCGTTACTCTCTTAAACGGTCCCACTCCATCAATACAAATTTCTTTTGATGTAACTCCATATCCATAGTCACTTAATTCTGCCAAAACCCAATCAGCAGTCTCGCCAACACCAATGTCAAAATTTATCTGATGACCTTTATTTCGTGCTTCTCCATAAATTTCTCGCATTAAACCATCAATGATATTCTGCCGCGCGTAAGTTTCGAAAATATCTTCAATGGGGAAAACTTCTGTTGGTTCAATACAAGCCCGTGCAAAATCAGCATTAAATAACATTTAACTCACCACTCAATTAATAACTGACCATTTATCCACTTAGCTTCATAACCTAAATAAATAAATCTATCTTCAAGTTCACTAGCATACTCTTTTGAGCAAGAAAATGAAACCTTAGATTTCCCATGGATGGCTGCGTCAAAAACATCATCCATCGCTTGGTCAAAAGTTTTTTGGTACTTTTGAAAATGCCTTACCCTTTTACAATCACCATTCTCTTTTAACCAATCAGTTAATTCTGCTCGAAAAAACATTTAATTTCCTTTCTTAATTACCAACTTATTTTAAGTTCGCCAACGGCATAAGGTGGATCACTTCTAAAATCATCAAACTTCTCATATGTTACTTCATAACCTTTATTTTTTAAAAACTCAACTATCTTGTCCATTTTCTTAACATGATTATCTGATAAAATTGCTTTAAAATGGGTATTCCCTTTTAATGCAGATTGTGTAATTTCACATTCGAGATAGTTAAGATATGGATCATACATATCATAATCTAATTTATTATCAACCAAAGAAGTATCTTTCATTACTTCAGAAACTTTCTTTGCCTGTAATGCATTCATATATCTATGAAATACCATTTCAATTCACCTTTCTTGATTACCATTTAATCACAATACTGCCATTAGGACCATCTGAAAACCGCTCTTTAATGTTATAACCCATTTTGTAAATTAAGTAATCCTCAACTTCTTGAGTTAGTTGTTCATTATTATCACTGCGAGTCCAAGTAATTTCCAAATGATTGTGCCCACAAAGTGCAGCTTTACCAATATTCTCCATAATGGAATCAATAATTAATCGTAAAGCTCCAGATTCATTCTCTGAAAATTGTTCGGCTCTATTGTTATCCATTATCCAAACAACTCTACTTGCAGCAGTTGCATTAATATTCATTTTAACTCCAACTAACCTCCATTTTCCATTTAGTTGTATAGCGCGTGCAATTACTTAATATACTAACATTGCCATACTGTACTGTGTTTTCATCAACAATCTCATACCCGTTATCTTGAAGCCATTTTTTAAAATCTAATAAAACGTCTATATTATGAACTTCTCCACCAAATACTAACGAATAATCTTTATTACTTATAGCTTTGCGCAGCTCTTCCAAAAAAGAATCTTGTATTTTCATATAAGCCTGAGTATAAGTGTCAGCATCGTAAAATCTTTTTCTTACTTGCGCAGCAGTTGGTACTCTATCATTTAAATTTACCATTCAATATACCATCCCTTAGACCCAAACCTAACTTTATAGCCAGCATCTTTTAACGAATGAATTAATGCATCTGTAAACTTATTAGGGTCAACACAACATTTCTCCTCACTGTTAGGGAAAAGAATCTCGGCAACCTTTTTATTCTTTCCACTCGACCACCAAAAGCCAAACTCTCCACGATTAGCTGCTTCTTTAATCTCCATCGTCACTGCAGGTTCTGCAATAGCAAGAAAATCCATAATCTCTCTATTGAGTCGAGAAACTCCAATAGCATCTTCAGCTTCAAATAAAATCATAACCATCATCCTCTCTATCCCACTTAATAGTCCAGTAATACATCGAGGCAGGACCAAAATCTTCATCAACTTCGTAGCCAGCTTCAATTAAATCATTTTTAATCTTTGCATACAAAGAAGAATCCGACCTATTGTTAAACTGCGCGCTCAGTACTGGATCATTCAAATTCAAAGAACTCTCCATCATACGAAAAGAAACATCGGTAAACCAATAATGAATAGAATATCTACCCATCTTCGATACACGAGTAATCTCTCGTTCAATGTCACCAATCAAAATCGGATATTCTTTTCGTTGACGTGCAGCAATGGTTACTTCGTCAGCAAAACTTCTAGCTTCTTTTGCACTAATCATTCAAATCAACCTTTCTACCAAAACCATTTCTTTTTCTTTTCTTTTAGTCGCTCTTCTTTTACAATATTCCAATTAATTGCAAGAAGCTTAGGCTTACCAAAATTCATTAAACACACATTATATCCATCATCTCTTATCTTTTGAACAATTATTTCTACAAAATCATTATTCATCAAAATTAAATCTTGAATATCATGATTACTAAACGAATTTAAAAAATCATCTGACGTCATATTTATCTGACAACGGAATAATCCTTTTTTAACATAACTATCAATTCGGTAATAAATTTCCGCAACTACATCGTCTACCTCTTGAGTCTAATAATCTTTTAAAACCGTTAGCGCAGCGTTATAACTTTCTTCTACTCTCAATAAGGCTCCCTCCAACTAATTCTTACGTAATCTTTATCATAACCTTTATCAAAATTAACTAAAAAACCATCAGTCCTGAACTGTTTCTTTAATTCTTTCTGTAAGTCAGGATTATGAAAAAGCTCAAATATTTCTCTCTTGCCAACAGCAATGATTAAATCATCGTTATCCGATCTAATACAAAATTCATAACTACCTTGATAAGCATTTTCTTCGATTTGCTTATTAAAGTATTTAGTTGTTTTCTCCAAAGCTCTTCTAAACAAATCTTGATTAAAATTATCCGCAGCTCTTTTAGCTTCTAAAGCAGTCATTAATCTTCCTCCGTCCATCGGATAATCGGAAACCCACAGAATGGACAATAATTCCATTCAGAGTTCCATTTATCCCAATTAACTTTATGCTTGCAATGGTCACACTCAAGATACCGTTCATTTCCGCGCACGGAATGTATTTTTTCTGCTTTTGCTCTAACGATAAATGAGTGCGGACGAGTAAACTCTTCTTTGCATTTAACCGCTTGAATTAAATCTTCAAGAGTATAATCTTCATCCATGCTCGCCGCGATTTTATCCATCTCGCGTAAATCTTCAACAAAAATTAATCCATTCTTCATTTTACACCATAAAAAGATTTGCCCAGATAATAACCCACAACAACTCAAAAATCATCATCAATAACATATTTCCGACCCAAGGAGTATTATCATCTTCACCTTTATAGGCTTTTGCATTTGCGTCAAGAAATACTCCAAGAATAACTGCATATCCTACAATCAAAATTAGCCAATTCATTAGCAAATCTCCCGCGCAAAATACGCATCATAAATTCTCTTCCCATCGGTCCAAGTAAACCAAGTACGCTCAACGTAATCTCCTTCATCACAAGAGAAATCCATATAAGGCACTCGTTGTTTTTCAAGATATTCGCAAATGTCATCGTAATAATTACCAGCATCGGGATCATAAACCTCAACTAAGGCTATCCATTTCTTATAATAGTCCTTAATGTTCTGCTGAATCTTATCAAAACTATCTAAACCAAGAATTTTTCGTACAAAAGGATTAATAATTGTTTTCATCTTCATACCACACTACATGACTCTGAATCTCTCCACTTTCGGGTTCAACATAATTGAAGATTACATAACAAGTTTTCATATCTGTATTCTGAATTTTCCCAACACTATATTTTACATGATGTTGTAGGCAATACTCCACAGCTTTATCAGCTACTTTACCCACTTCAAACTTTTTATAAGGCCAAAAGGCACTCAAAAAATGATATTCAATTGAATAAAACAAATCTTCAATATACTTAATCATCATTTACACCATCCATTTAAAAACTGTATACCATTGAATTATTTGCGCGAGCCGCTAATCTAAATCTTCATCATATCTTATATAAAACAACGGAATCTTATGCTATTGGCAATATTGAAATTTCATCGCGTCATGCTTTTGGCGTAACTAAAATCCTTCCATCCCACCAAAATGTTCAATGGCTTTAAAATGCTGTTCTCCTTGATATTCAATTAAACACACAACCTTACCATTAAACTCTAATGAAAAATCAAATCTGAGCGGTTTCTAATCTTTCAATCCGTCGAAAGTCTTCTATTCGACAAAATTACATAAATTTTGCGTAAGGATTTTCCGAATCCGTTGTTCTCCAAGAGAGCCATCTTTTTCATTGAAAACGATACGTTTTCGTGGCTTCTAGCTATATAAAATTTTTTTCGGGTAAAAATTCTTTCGTGCCATTACTTTTTCCTAAAGAAAAAGAATACAAAATTTGCAATTAGCAAAATTGCATCTGCAATACAAACAATAAAATTAAACCACAAAAAACCATAGACTGCAAGTGCAAGTACGTTCATAACTAATGCCGCAATCAAAAGAACGCTTGCAAGAACCATCCAATTCATTATTATACCACCTTTTATTTCTTCTCTTTTGATTTTCTATATATATTATACCATATCTTTATTCATTTGTCAATATAATAGAAAAAGCTGGGTATTACTACCCAGCCAAATCAATTAAACTTCCACGCCGTACTCATGCCAATGCTCTGCGAGTGGAGACGGATCAAACTCACCAGTATAAGCATTCCAGCGCTTCTTATTAGGATGCTGAACGCCCATTGCCTTTAGCTTCTGGCGAGCCTTCTCGCGTTGAATCTTGCGCGGCAGCACATAGGTCTGCTCGATATAAACTTTCTTGCCATTGGGGTCAAGAGCTTCACGAATTTTAGTCTTAATCTGAGTCATATGTTTTAGTCCTCCTGAGACTTATTATCTTCTTTAATAATAATCACTTTAGTTTCCGGTTCCCAATCTTTAAGCCAATCAAAATCGCCATTTCTGTATTTATTAAATACAGCCATTTCAAAATCATCTGGCTCAGAAGTAGAAGTCGTTTCGGGGTTAATAGTTACGACTTCAGCACATTTTCGCGCACAATGCTTGATTGCAGTTCTATTAAATCGTTCGCCAAAATTATTGAAAATCCAAACAAAACGAGTTTCCATAAACCACTGAACCAAATCTTTATAAGCGCGGAAAATCTCTTCGCCGCCAATCACAACTTCATTACCATTTACATCTTTAACGCGCATAGACTTCGTATACATTAATAGTTCTTCCTTTCTTTACTCGTAAAAGTCATCATTTCATACATACTCTTATAACTACCAACTTTACGCGCTTCATCACTTATATCTGAGAGCAATCTATATACTTGACCCATTCGCATAAATGGACGGCAATTTGCGCGGGCTTCAATCCATAATTCAGTATAATAAGCGCGAAGTAATTTTTCAAAGCGTTTTCTTGTCATAATATTATAACCTTTAGGGGTTAGTCAGATAACCATAAAAAGTATCATATCCACCCATTTTTCGAGCAAGCGCACTCATCTTAGGGATGTCACGATATATTCGCGAAATGGGCATCGAATCACTAAAACTAAGCGGAGAATGCACCCAAAACCAAGTATATTCCTCGCGGAGCAATTTTTCAAATCTCTTTCTCGTCATAATAATCCTCCTCAGAAAATAAAGTTGAACCAATAGCAAAGATATATAGATGATAAAGTTGTTTATAAGAATAATAAGTACATTTGCTTGCAGCAAGAGGTGAAATCTTTACTTTCATTGCTGTTTCAAACAAGTGGCTCATCATATTTTGCTGTTCAAGAGTCTTAGCTAAAGGAGAAAATTCAGCAAAGATTCCACGGATTAACTTCTTAAATCTCTTTCTCGTCATTTTCATCCTCACTTTCATCTTCGGGATACCAGATGATTTCAAAAACTTCATCTTCACTGGCATTATTTTCGTCCCATTCAAGGATTACTCTTAAATATTCATCGTAAGCACTTTGAATACCTTCAAGCAATGTGCAATGAGGTTTTGGATCTAATTTTCCATCTTTCTCAATATATGTGACAGAATTAAAACCAAGAATAACTGGCGTACATCGTATATCCCATCCGTTACAAATTTCCAAAAGAGAGAAGTAATCTTCTTTTGAAATCACAGCGTCAGTGCCCAACATTCCAGCTTGCATTGCGTTTGTATATTGATTATTTACATATAGCCAAAGGTCTTCATAGGTCATTAAAATAACCTCGCGCATCTAACTCTTTTAGCATAGTATTATAAACGTGCATATTCGGGCAATAGTTGCCTTTAACAAAAAACTCGTCATCTGCGCCCCTGCCATTTAAAGCAAGAGCCAGAGCCGCTGCAACGGCAGGACTACGAGAATAACCAGCATCACAATGAATTACAATTTGGTCGACTTTGTCTTTCCATTGTTCAACCGCACGAATAATTCTCTGCGCGTCTACATCGCGCATAGGAATCAAGCCTTTAACAGGCTCCTTGCAATCAATGTCGTCAAACTGACAATACTCAACGTGCTTAATGATGTCAGGCTTTTTCTTAGCATCAATAGCAAGAGCGTTGGGAATAGGAGTATCATAACTAGAAATTGAAATAATCAAAGTAGGAGCATCAAAATCTGCAATACCGTACTCGATTCCCCAACCATGTGCCGCAGCAAAACACTCAGCGCGCGGAAGAACTTTAATCTTCATTTTCTAATCTCCTTTCTTCATTTTCTATAAATATTATAGCATAACTTTGTTCAAAAGTCAATAAAAGAAACCGCCCAGATTTTTAATCTGAGCGGAGAAAATTAATTAGTTATATTTTGAAAGAGCTTTAAAAAGTTCATGCGCGTCTTTTGCTGCGTCTTCTACCTCTTGAAAAGCCTGTTCTTTTTCTTCCCGCGCGGCTACGAGATCTTTTTCAAGGTCAGCCTGCATTTCAGAAATTAATCGCTGATAATCTTTACGGCGATCTCGACTCTTAGGACCTTTTTCTTCGCTTTCAATTAAAAATGAAGCGCGCAAATAATCGAAAAAGTTTAAGCTAAAATCAATAAAATTGTAATCCCAACTGTAATTACAAAAATGAAACTTATCGGGATGAAGAGCATACATTTGTTTAAACAGTTTGTAATTGATTCGCGGATTGTTTTCATCAATACTAAGGTATCTTTCAACAAACTTAAAATTCGGTAAACCATCGTCCATTGTCATTACAAAGAATGAGCAAATATAAGCGATAGCGGAACCACAAACTGCAAGCATACAAAGGAATTGAGAGCCAGTCATCACATCATCGGAGAGTTCCCATGGTAAAGTTCGACAAGCATTAACGAAAGAAAAAATATAAATCGCTGTTGCTGCATTGTATTTCAGCAGATTAGACAAATAATCTTTGTCACAGCCGAACATAAAAATCAAGCAAACTCCGAAGCAAAGCCAGGTAAAAATCGTCCAACCAATCATTACTTCATTTCTCCTTTCATTGAAGCCATAATATCAGCTAATTCGGTAGAAGCATGATTTACTTCTTGAATGGATTTCTCTTTTTCCTTTTGAATGCGCGCCATGTCTTTTTCAAGCTGTTCAAGCATCATTTGAGAAACAACGCCATTCTTCTTTATTTTTGAACTGTTATACAGAAGTGAAAAACGGAGCAAGTCAAAATAAGTCATTCTAAATTCTAATCCTTTAAATGCAGGATAGATACTATTGTAATCCCATTTGAATAATTCGGGGTGCATTGAATACATATTACATACAACTTTGTAGGAAATGCAATCATAATTTTGAGAAAACCGGCATTGCTTTTTGTAATTTACAATTACTGATTCATCTGGAATAACTTTTACTCTCATAATGCCAAAATAAAATAGACCGTAAATTGCAAAAGTAAGAAGAGCGTTTTCAGAAAATTCAGATGATTGAGTGAACGCACCCGTTATATTCCAATACCAGAATAAACTGCAACAGCCGCAGAAAATTAAAGTTCGTCCAAATCTTTCTTTTGTTACCTCTTGAATGATATGCTGCCCAGGAACTTTATTAAAATTCTTCGCCCAACCCCAAATACTACCAAGAATAACTAATCCCAAGAAAAACCAATCCATTTTAAACTCCAATCATTAAATGAAAAAGAACACTTGTCGTCACGCCGAGGGCAAGGATAGCTATACCCCAAAGTATCAGCATTAATACCGCAATAACAAAATTTAGCCACAATGGATTTTTTGCAATTCGCGCACAATGAATTTCAAATAGAGTCAATCTAACTGTAATAAAGAAAAAATCCAACGCCATAAAAGTAGTTAATAGCGTTTCAATCCAATTCATCATTCCCAACGTCCTCCTTCATTTTCTATATATATTATACCATACATATATATAAAAGTCAATAAAAAAAGGGTTGGATTTTACTCCAACCCTTTCATTTTATTCAAGAGGAATGCTTACAAGCGGCGCGGAATCATTGCTAACCTTGGGGAGTTCGCCATTCCACTTATCATACAGCTTATTACGCAAAACATTATCAGTTAGACTTTCAGACAGCTTACGGTTTGCTTCAGCTTCAGCTTCAGCTTTAATGCGAATTGCGTCAGCTTCGCCCTGTGCTTTTGCGGTTTCTGCGGTTGCCTGTGCTTCGGCGGCAATACGCTGAGTTTCAGCATCTTTAGTTGCTTTATCAATCTCAATCTGATTCTGAATAGTCTGAGCTTCTGCCTGCTTCGCGGCAAGGTTCTTCTGATTGATAGCTTCGTTGTAACTTTCCTCAAAATCCATATTATTAATCACAACTTTGAGGATATGAACGACATTCTGGCCATACTTATTATCAAGAGATTCCTGAAGTTCTTTCTGCGCAGCAGGCTCAATATTAGAGCGAACAGTTACCTGTTCAGCAGTAAACTGAACAGCAGCATCCTTTAGAGCGCTCGCGACCATTGCGTCACTAATCAGCTGACTCTTGTAGTCGCTGACGTTAGCATAAATCCACGCGGACTTTTCATTATCAATCTGATAAGTAACAGTTACATCTGCCATATAAACAGGAACCTTTTCAGAGGTCTCGCCCCAAATCTTAGAATCTTTCAACGCGAAACCAGCATCCTGCTGCTTATTATTTACAATCTCGATAGATTCAATAAAAGGAGTCTTCCAATTAAAACCGTTCGGCAAAGTCTCTTCCGCAATCTGACCAAAAGTGGTTTTTACACCAGTATAGCCAGAAGGAATGATAACAAACGACATACCGAACAAAGCAATTACTGCACCAAGAATAACCGAAGTGATAGCTCCAATCACCGACTCTTTATTGAATGCGACAATCGCACCAATAACCAATACTGCCAATCCAATAATAACCAAAATAAAATTAATCAATTTTTACTCCCCTACAAACTCTTTAAAATCATTCCACTTAATCTTTACCTGGATGCGCTCGCCATTACGACGGAGCAATCCAACAGTTGGAGTGCCAACCAAGCCCTCCATGTAACAACCGCTACCGCCGTTATTCTGCGCGACCCGCGACATTGGATGCTCCTTAACAAAATCAATAGCAAACTGAATAGGTCCATAACCAATCAGCGGAACCACATCAATATTAAGCTGTTTGGCAATCTCCTCAACCTTATCGCGCAGAAGCCAGAAGTTACCAATCTTCACATCGAACAGAATGAAGCTGACGTCCTTGCGGTAGCCGTCACCAGTTTGAATCTTCGGACCGTAGCCCTCACCAAAGAGGACAACCTCAGTCTCACCAAAGAGCTGCTCGAAAATCTCCTCATTAACCTCTCCACCAAAAGTGGTCTCAAGGTAATCCATCAGCGGCTGAGGAATGTTCGCACGCTCGGTACGTCCACCGAACTCAACTCGATGTCCGTCCCAACGAATCTGGATGTTGGTGCCATCAACTTTCTCAGTCCAAATCCACTCACAATCCTTAAGGTACTGAAGCTCGTCCGAGCGCCAGACACCATCAAGCAGCTTCTTAGTCTCAAGCGAACGCTGAAAACAAGTCTCGATTTTCGGATACTTATTAAAATTCATACTCTTTTCCTTTCTCTTCATAGAAATACTCGTCAGAAAGCAAACCTATGTAAATATCTATCATGTCCTTGTTAATTTAGCAGTTCGGATAACCTGCCAAATCAGAAAGCATATCCATGTAAATATCTTCCGCTTCCTTGTTAATTTTTGCAGTTCGGATAATCCGCCAAATCTTAGTAGACAGATGTTCGTAAGCAGGAATATAGCACTCAGTTACACGATCAATATCTTTTTTTGACATATCGCGCAAACGATTGAGATTCATGTTATCCAAAAGATCGGCCATCTTAACATACATAATACCAAGGTCTTCAGTATCCATGATGCTTAAAATGTAATTGGAATAAGTCATACCTTTTGGACGAGTAAGAGTGCGAATGGCTTTAATCTCGTATTCAGTCAGACCAAAATCGGGATTCATAAGCCACTTCTCGTCCACACCGCAATCTTCAATCACATCGTGACAAAAAGCAATTCGCGCGAACTGCGGCTTAACATTTTGTGCAACACGAATTAAATGTCCAATATAGGGTTTTCCACCCTTATCTGCCTTATCTTTAAACAATTCAAGTATTGCATAAAAGAGAGATTGATTTATCCCAACTTCTTCGCACCATTCAGCAATAGAAGACCATTCCTGCAGTAACAGTTTTACTTTACTCATTTAGTTCTCCCTTACATTAAAACGCCAATTTTTCAACTGCTGGTAATCAGCAGTCTCCTGCTTATTCAGTTCACTCAGATTAATCACTTCACACAACGCTTCACGAGCATGAGTATAAGGCTTCTCCTCAATATTCATGTTCGGGCGTGGATTTAAACGACGAAAAACCTTGGACGTAACTACGCCTTTTGCTTTCTTTGTCGTCAAAGTGATAAGAACCCAGTGCGCACCCTGAAGAGAAACAGTAGTACCAAGAATCATTTAAAGTTAAAACTCCTTTGCATTTTTAAAATAAAATTCCATAAAGAAATGAGTGCCAAGATACTTCCCGCGCACAATCAACTTTGGAATATGAACAACATCAACTTCATGGTCAACCAAATCATCGTAATTGGAAATATAATCCTGTTTCCAAAAGAGAGTGTAAGGAATTTCCATAACACTCATATCTTCTTTGATTGCGCGCTCGACATCTTCTTTTGTAGTAAAAACTTCAAGATAACCACTAATTGCTTCGTGAATAACCTCAATTACACTATCAAAGTTCTCCATTCCTTATCCCTTCTCTCATTTTCTATAATAATTATAGCATACTTATGCTAAAAAGTCAATAAAAAAGCCAGTAGACTTTATATCTACTGGCTAGGTTTTAATTAGTCGTCATCTTCGCAAGCATTTACTCCTGTGGGTGCCTCTTTTTCGTCAGTTACAAGAGGGATGGGGCAAGAATCAAGAGCTGCAAAAGCATTAGACTGAATTTCTCGCTTGATTTTCTTAGTTGGATGAGGCTGATTCATCATTGCCATAGCAAGAATTAAGCCGTCTTTATTGCCACTCTTGCCATTACCCATCAGCATAAGCGGAATAAGCATATTCTGATCCATTATGCCGCTGTTACCATTCATCATAGACAGTGCCAGGATGGTAGATACATCCATGTCCGCGCCATCAGAAAGCATCATCATGGCCATCGGATTCAGACCAAACGGATTGTCGTCGCTAGGCTGAACCATGTTCTCAAAAGGATAGATGACTTTGGTTACGAAATCAAAACCAAACATATTCTTTGCAGGAATGGCAATTTTCTGCTCACTTGCCTTGGGGTCGACAACGGTAAAAGTGCCATCAGGATGGACATTAGTGACGGTCACATAGTTACTGGCGTTGATAATAACATCACCAACACGCACCTGGGATACTGCCACAGGAATCTTAAACAGCATATCGGTATCAAAGGTCATGCCAGTAACGTCCATAACCTTATCGTTAATCTTATCATATGCGCGGTAACGGTTATCAAAACCAAGAACCGCAACACCATAAATAGACGGTTTCAGTTCAGCAGTATGAGGAACCTTACCGAAATCAATATTCAGCATCTTAGAAAAATCCATTTTGGACTCCTTTTCTTTTTCTTTTGAATTAAACGTATCAGTGACTTCTTTATATGACATATCCATCGCTTTGTTAAATAAACCATTAAAGGTTTCTGAATCCATAACTGGAGTTGAAGTGAGTGGCTTTTTAAGAACGTTTGATAGACTATACCTATCAGCATCGTAGGATTGGAGCTGAGCGTTAAGTAAGTCATTACCAGTTAAAGTAGTTAAAGTAGAACCATTTTTAAAATATGCTATATCACACGGACTAGTAACAGAAGCTGTAGTAGTTTTAATCTCTCTTGCGTCAATTAAGTCCTTAATTTTTTTATAATCAATCAGAATGTCTTGGTTTTCTGGACGCCCAGCCATAATAGGCATTTTTTTATTGTTCCGAATTACGCTGATTCTAGGACAATAGGTAGGTTCAAGCGGGTCTTGATTTTCATATAATAGTTCAAGACGATCTTCAAAAGCAATTTTAAAAGATCTCAAGAAAAGAATATCTTCATAAGCACAAACAAAAACATTCTTTAACTTACAATACTTTTGGTACGCTTCATAATCATCAAAGACGCCAGTAACAAGCATCTCGGTATTGTAACTATGACCTTTTTCATTTACTGGGTCTTTAAGAATTAACAGTTCATCATGCTTACCAAGATACATTGGCGAAATTAGTTTATAAACATAATCCTTTCCGCCAAAAGTGCCGTTGTTCCTCCTGAACTGGACTGTAATAAAAAACTCTTTAACCAAATAATTCACCCCACCTCTTATTCAAAAGCAAACATAGTGAATTAGCAAGCGTTTCATTTTCAAAACGAATAACAGGTGAAATCCACCCATGCTTTGATTTATTCGCGTGCCCACCATAATTTTTCTCGCAAAACTTTATATATACAGGATAATCCAAGCCAAGGACTCGCGCTTGAGCGACATCCATAAAACCGAGTTCTCCATTTGGATCTAATTTCTTTTCAGCAACAATACTTTCTTTAATGCGGAACTTGCCAGGCGCAAATTCATCTTTACATACATAGAAAGGTTCATTGCCATAATACTTCGGATCAATCATTTTTATTCTCCAAGAGATAAACAAGTCTATTTTCAAGCATTTCTGCCATCTTCATTGCGTCCTCACGCTTGTTAAACATCAGGCCGCCAAGATAATGAGGAAGGCAAACTTCTTTGCCAAATCGCTTAAATAAATAAGCAATGTAATTTTCATAGCTCAAACCGAGCAACCGCGCGGGCAAAATGCGATAAGTACCGCAAAGAGGACCAAGTTCTTTACACAAGTCCTCAGTTACAGTGTAAGTGTATTTAGACAAATCGCAAGGATGCTCAATACACTGAAAATACTTCATTGCTTACTCGCTTTCTTTGTACTTTGAAATATAATTGAGGTTCATCGCTGCGCGCTCTGCGTCGGTAAGAATAGTCCACGACTTAAAATTGTCGGGAAGTTTAATCTGGTCAACGGGGAGCGGCTCAATAGGGCCATCTTCAAGAAGCTGCTTGGAAATGTCTTCGAAATAGATGAGGTCAGCATCTTTCTTTTTCTTTGCGGGAGCCGGTGCTTCACCAGATACATATTTCTTTACGGTCGCAGCAGTCGTTCCACACTTCTTTGCAACGTGGCTATATACAGGGTCTTTAGCATATTCCTCTTGAATCTGCTTAATTTTTTCTTCAGTTAGGCGCGCCAAGGATAAATCACCTCTCCCTCTTTCTCATAAGGCACATTTCGCCAATCTTGCTTTTCGTTATAAGGATCTTCATTCTTCCAAACATCCAAATCTTCAACAATGAAAGTGTTCATATCTCGGAGTAACTTACTCACACAGAAATTGAAATGTCCACCAGCAAGTTTCTCGTACATGTGAGTGGTATGCTTTTTAGTTTTCTTATCATAGAAATCTACGACAGTAAAGAGCAAACCACCGCTGCCATCTTCAAAAACTTCCCAGCTGGCTTTCTTTTGACGGACAACAAAACGTCCTTGCCACAAGTCATCATTTTCAATAACTCGATTGACAAAACGCATATCAGCATTAAACTTTCGCTGAGTAGTTTTTCTCAACCTAAAACTCATATCTAATCCCCTTTCTCATTTTCTATAATAATTATAGCACAATTTCATTCAAAAGTCAATTAGCTTTAAAGTTATAAACAGGCTTGATTACTTTCCAAATCTCAACGGTATCTTTGATATTCTCGACGATAGACTTCATTGGTTTATAAGCCATCGGAGATTCATCAATAGTAGCATTAGACACGCAAGAAGTCCAGATACCGTTCATTTCAGACTGGTACTCTTCAAGAGAAAGAGTTTCTTTTGCTTTCGCGCGAGACATTAAGCGTCCAGCACCATGCGGCGCGGAATAATTCCAAGCAGGATTGCCTTTACCAATGCAAATCAAAGAACCATCGCGCATATTCATCGGAATAATAAGTTCTTCCCCATCGTCGGCAGCAACTGCGCCCTTACGCAAAATCGGGCGTTTATCTTCCTTGCTCTTGGACAGCATCGGAGAAAAGTCAATGTAGTTATGCTTAGTCTCAAAGAAAGTAAAGTTATTCCAACCCATTTCTTTGCAGATAGCAAGCAACATAGCTTTACGGTTTGCTTCAGCGTACTCTTGAACAATGTTCATGTCGTGAAGATAATTTTCAAAAGATTCTCCAACCAGCGGAACCAAACCTTTGTCGTATTTAACTTTGCAAGAAGAAACATAAGCCGGAATTTCCGTTTTACGCCCATTTGCGAGCATCATTTCAATAACTTTTTTATCCACTTTGCTACAAGCCTTTTGATATTCAGTTTCAGCCAATTTCTGATAGTATTTACAGACTTGAATGCCAAGATTACGAGAGCCAGAATGAACGACAAGATAACATTGATTATCTTCATCAACATTCATTTCGATAAAGTGGTTGCCACCGCCAAGAGTACCAATAGACTTCAAAAAGTAATCTTCTTTGGTTTTAATTGCGTCCCAACATTTCAACTGATGAAGCTGATTTGCCCAATCTTTTGCATTAACACCCGCGCGATTAGGCATTTTAATATTAACCATTTTATCGCGGATGGACATACCAGACGGGATATGTTCTCGGATAATTTTATCTAGTTTGTCAAAATCAACTTCTTCTTTATGTAAATGAGCAAACTCTGCACAAATCATACCACAGCCAATGTCCACGCCAACCAGATTTGGAACAACGCAATCAGAAATTCGCATAGTAGTACCAATGGTACAACCTGCGCCAGCGTGAACGTCAGGCATGATAGCTGCGTTAGCGTTCTGCGCGAAAGGTTGATTCAGCATCTCGATAATCTGTGCGATAGCTTCTTGCTCAATCAAATCAGTATAGACTCGCGCGGAACCATATTTACCATTTAAAGTCAACATAAAATCCAACCTTTCTTATTTATAGAAAACAATGATACCACGAAATGGATCGTTCAAATCCATTGTATCTCGAAAAGCACAAACTTCTTTATCTAAGATACCATTATCACGAACATACTTTCCGCGCGCACCTCCAAGAATTTGTCTATTGAAACCAATAGCATCAAAGTCTTCAATCTCATAGGGATAAATAGCATCTTTATCGCCGCAGTTGGTAATGCCAATCTCAGTAACGACAGAGCATTTTTCAACAAATTCTCGGATGGTCATTTTATTTCTCCTTTTCATTTACTATAAATATTATACCATATCTTTTCACGCAAGTCAATAGAAAAGAGCCTAGTCCATTACAGGCTAGGCTCCAAGATGAGAAAAGAAAGGAGACACTTATTAGTTAATCGTGGAACGGCTGACCAGATTTGAACTGGTATAGACGGATTAGGAATCACGCAGCTTTATCCTATTAAGCTACAACCGTATAAAATCTGGCATTATTTTCATCGCGCCAGAACGATGGAAAGGACAAAATGGTACGGCTGAAGAGACTTGAACTCTTGGCTTTCGGATTAGAAGTCCGATATTCTATCCAACTGAATTACAGCCGCATAGGAGTGCGGCTTTATTAGCGTCGAGCCGCAAACGACAAGGAGATTTGTATAAGATTCGTAGAAATTGCAAGTAATATATTTAAAATTATGACATATGATTTTATAAATTGCTCCATTCTTCATCAGAATAATTTTTTATCTCTTTCTTTCTAAAGGGCAATTTATAATTTTTACACCAATGTCGAATGGCATTATCACTGACACCATATTTTTTGCTTAATGAAAGAAAAGACTATTCACGAATTTCTTGTTTTAAAATTTCTCTCGTTGGACGTTCAACAATCCGTTTTGCTAAATTTGCACAATTTACAGAACAAAAATTCTAATCTTTTTCTTTAGAATAGAAAATTTCTCCACAATATTTACATATTTTAGGTTTTATTGAATTTGATGAATAATAATTATTTAAACGAGATAGAGAATGAATTTGGAGGCCTTTTTCTTTTGAACGAATAGGATATTCTTTTTTAGAATTAAAATATGCTTCTCCAGTATTAATTTTACTGATAGTTCTCTAACCTACGTTAAACAACCCTCCAATTTCAGCTTCAGTTAAGAATGTAGAAAATAACAAATTATAAATTTCTTCAATCTACTCTTCGTTTAATCTTTTTGCATTTGGATCTTTCTAATGTCCTCCAGGAGACTAATTATAGCCAAAAGAAGAATCGTTTGAATTATATTTTGAAATATAATTTATCTCTTTTTCATTTAATTCTTGAACAGAACATTCCTCTAAGACTTCAAAAGAAAAGTTCTCTAATCCATATTTTCGAAATGCTCGGTATAAAGGATAATTATAACTAGCAGATTCTGGTTTAAGAATTACTTTTTTATGCTCTCGCCATCTTCTACTAATATTTTTACTCTGACCAATATAACATTTCCTATTAATCTAATTAGTTATTTTATAAATACCGCAAATAGGCATATTTATTCTCCTCCAGAATAAATAAAATATAAGGCCGGCGTGGAGGCACCTTAATCTCATTGATAGCTACTCAATGCTCCCCTATTGGTACGCCCAAAAAGAATCGAACTTTTATCTCCTAATTCGTAGTTAGGTATTCTCTCCGTTGAACTATGAGCGCATAAAACAAGACCAACAATACGCCGCTCTACCACTGAGCTAAATATTCCCATTTAAGAGAAGATACTGCCGAGAATCGAACTCGACGACAAGCGGGTTACAAGCCAATTTTAGATGCTGTGATGGTCTTTAAATGGTGCGCTTGACAGGACTTGAACCTGCATCTGACAGATTAAGAGTCTGCGATTCTTCCATTGAACTACAAACGCATAATGGTGCTGGAAACAGGACTTGAACCCGCAACCTTCTGATTACAAATCAGCTGCGCTACCAATTGCGCCACTCCAGCTCGGTAGCCTGATAATTTAAAGAGTTCCCGGCCATTTTTCTCTAATACGATTTACACTTTCCGGTTAGTATCATTCCCGTTCCACAACGTATCTTTTGATTTGTAGTTTCTCAATACTTTAATCCAATAGGCAACTAGTATTCTATTAAATTGTTTCTTGAGGCTTTACAGGTATCAACACCTTGGTCGACCAGGGCGGATTTGAACCGCCAAGTTCTTCCTTGAGAGGGAAGTAAGTTTAGCCATTTCCTTTACTGGCCGTTATAATGCGCGAGTGACTTTGAAGCAAATACTCTGGGCGATGTTTTCTCGCGCGTCTTACAAGCGAACTCCACTTATAAGTCCTACCCTAGTTTTTTAAACAGCCGATAGGAGTTCTACGACTGTCACGCAACTGGTACTTCCGACTAGAGTTGAACTAGTGTATCGGCCTTATCAGGACCGTGTCCTAACCGTTAGACTACGGAAGTATATGGTGGCCCCTGCGGGATTTGAACCCGTCATCAGGAGATTGAAAGTCTCCTATCCTCACCTTTAGACGAAGGGGTCATAATAAAGCGACATGGTCTAATTGCTTTTGCAAGGGACGTCTTTACCCGTGCCGTAAATGCGCATTGCGCCGACAATTATCAGAACGTTAATCCATTCTACCATCGAAGCTGGTGCAATTTAACTGACGAAAGAGAGCTTGTATTCATTTCGTCTTTCATGTCTATTGATTTTCGTCAATCTGACTTCCAAGTTCATCAGATTGTCCAGTTCACACCGCGTGGAGGTATCAATTATTGTGAACCTTACCACTCAATTAAGAGTGGTGAAGCAATCTTTTAGCGTCTTGTCACTTTAGACTAAGATTGCAAGTGATTTATGAACGCAACTTCTGCGTTAGGAGGTTTGGCTCGGTTCAGCTCCATTTCTGGTAGCCTGTGACCCCTCTCGTAAAACCTAGCAGCTCACATTTTTGCTCAGTGAAGTGTCTGCCAACAAAACTGTCTATCCCACTAGTTTAGTTGCCACCTGGGATTGAAGTATTTATTGAACGCGCTTCCGCGAAGAACGGTTTTTCGTTTCTTGGTTCGGAACAAATGCTTCCTGCAACACCGAAATCTCTCAACCTCACCCACCGTACCTCTATTTTATACCGCTGAGCATTGGGCAGTTACGCGGTGCATGAGTTCGTCCTTTGATAACTCACACGCTAAATGCACTCTTTAGTTTAAACGACTCCACAGAGCTGTCGTGAAAAGTAAGTAATCTTTCCTTAACTTTCTATAAATATTATAGCATAGATTTGAAGAAAAGTCAATTATTCAAATCCATGTTTCTCTGCCGCAAGATCAAGTTTTACAAGAGTCTCATCAATCTGATGTTCAATTTCACTATTGACGAAAATTGCACGCTTGATAAAATGACCTTGATCATTGGGAATGATAAGTTCCTTACCAGTTAAACTGCGATAAATTTCACCATAGAAATCTTCGCTATTGATTTCGATTTTAGAATCTTCATCCATGAGAATGTCGTACTTCATGGCTTTGCCGATAAGCATACGCAGATAAGATTCACGAACGGTATGCCATTTAGTCTCATAATTCTTTTCGCTCATAATCTTATTTCCTTTCCTCATTTTCTATAATAATTATAGCATAAGATTAGAGAAAAGTCAATAAAGAAACTTCTAAATAAGTTCGTCATAAAAAGAACTGTAATATAATTTTAAAGTCCCGTTAATAAAGATTTGAGAAAAAATATAATCTGAATTTAAGGCATTGTCATAATCTTCTTCTGAAATATAACTTCCTAGAGCAGCAAAAAAATTAATTATTTGTTCTTTAGAATAATATTTATTTTGTTTATATCTTACTAAAGTTAAATATTTTTTTAAATCTGGTATCCAATATGAGTGTTTATATTCAAAAAGAAAAACATTCGGCCAATTTTTTAAAGAATGAATTATATTACTATTACTTTGTCCAAAAACCATATAAGGGTTAGAAAAAAGCAAAGTTCCAATAATTGCTCCTGCAATAGGAGGCATAGATTCTTGTTTATCAGATATTTTGTAAAAACATTGATAAATTTTTTTTAATTCATCTGAAGTAACATTTTCGTTCAAAGAAAGCAATTTATCCATGTTATTATTAATATCTTTAATTATATCCAAACAATCTTCTACAATCAAAGGACTAGCTTTACTTAAAAGTTCAATTTTTTCATTCATTAAATATAATCCAGGAACATTAATACGAATAGCGGCAATATCTTTTGATAAGCTCATATCTGCATAATAACATTTATATCCAAGATTATCGAAAATATTATTTAAATATTTTATCAATGACGAAAAATCTGTAGCTTCTTCTAAAAAAATTTTTTTATTGCAAGATTCTACAAAAGTAACTTTAGAAAAGAAATTTTCATCAATACTATTAGCTTCTGAAATATTATTTAATGCACTATTTAAAAATCCAATTGCCCCATTAGGAGAATAAGGTGTTTGGATATTAATTTCTTTATTTTTAAAAGTCGCAACACCTTGATAAATTTCTGTAATTACTCTTTCAAAAGCAATATCAAAGACTGGATAAGAGCCAAAATCAACTGATGTAAGTAAACTTATTGGATCAATCAAAATAGACATTAAAGTAGGGACATTAAAATTATAGGATAAATCAATAACATAAAACAAATATCCAGCTTTATTAATTTTATCTATTTTATCTTTTAAATCTTTATTTTTAATTTTAGTTAAATCTATAGCATAAAATTGTCCTTGAGGTTTAAAATAAAAATTTACCAATCCAATTCTTTCACAAATTTCAGAAAGGCCTTGAGTTAATGCTTCTTCAATACTATTTCCTGCAGCCAATCCAATTGAAGTCCAAGTTAAAGCGGAAATTCTTGGGTCTATATAAATAATATCTGAATCATTTTTAGTCGAAACAAAAGGAACTCCAATAAATTTATTATTAAAATTTTCTTCAAAAAATCTTTGAACATTTTTAGGAGTTTTTAAAATTTTATAAAAAAAGTCTTTAATTTCTGGGTTTGACTGGAACATTTCTGTATAAGAAATTTCTTTTTCCCCTTTCTAAAAATAAAAACCGTTTTTCTCAAAATTATTATTGAAAAATCTTTTCTGGAAAATTCTATTAGAAAGAATAGGATGCATATTGCAATAACGCTCATATAGTTCAGCATATCCACTAGCCAAACTAAATAATTTAGTCATACCCTTTCCATTAGATTGGAGAATATAAAATCCTTTATCAAAAAGTTCAATATGAACCGTCCATGTGCCAGCCTCAGTCTAAAAAGTAACTTCCGTAAGGGTATAACCTCTTCCCTCGAAAAAATTTTTTATTATGGAAATTGTATCTTCTGGAGTTCTTGCTTTATATTTTGTATCAAAATTAAAATTCATTTTTATTCTCCCAATTAAAAACGGTTTGTCCAAATGCGTTCAGACACCTTGAAGATTGCTTTAATGCTCCTTCTGGATAGAGATTATAAATCTTTTCCCTTTTAATTGTGCCATCCTCTTTTACAAAAGTCCGTTCGATACTCCCTAGCATTTGTCTTTCAAGAGTACAACAATCAAAAGACATACTTTTAATATCCTAATTTATAAAATCTTCTTTAGTAATATTACCATATTCTAAAGAAAATATAGGACCTAAATTAAAAATAGTGTCAAGATTCCATGCCATATTTATCTAGCACTCCATTGCAAAAATTTAAAACAAAATGTGCCATAGGATATTGGATGCATTCTAAAGAATGATATTTTTCTAAAGCATTTAAAATCCCTAATTTTTTATATTGTCTTACAAGATTAATATATTTACTTTTAAAGAAAGTGCATACTTCGGGGATTGGCATAAAAGGATCCTGATTATACTCCATTTGCGCGCCAAAGCAGCCTTGTAAACAAACTTTATTAAAATCGCAAGTGTCACATTTTGGAGAACAAATAGTATTATTACCAAATAAAATTCTCATTGCCATATAAGGGTTATTCGCTTTTATACCAACAATTCTATTGTTTTCAATTTGAAAATATCCATAAATATTTTTTTCATATCCAGTTCTATGGCATGGAGAAATAGCTAAATCTCCTAACCTTACACAGAGGTGTGTGGCAATAGTACAGGCAGGATATGTATTACTTTTAGTAATAGCATAGGGTAAATAATTATTATTATTTAAATTTATTGATTTTTTTATAGAAGGACTTAAATTGAATAGACACTGAACCGCTTCATCAACAGATTCACAATCAGATAAAAAATCTTGTAACAAAAAATTTAAAAAATAATTGTAATCTTGGATTGATTCTTCTGTCCAATCACTATTTCTCACTTCTAGCATCATTAAATCATAAATATTCAAATCATATTTTTTACATTCTGATTTCCACCATTTATAATTTTCTACCCAGTCTTTTACAGAAACCGCGCTTATCATTGGATGGAAAGCAAAATTATTATATTTAGCAAATGCAAAAGCTCTCTTATAAAAAGAGTCTGTTTTTAATTTTTTATTATTCAAAGGACGTGTTTTATTTTCTATAACTGCCCCATCAATTGATAAAGAAATACAAAGTCGAACGCCTATTTCTTTAAAATCATCTATAAAATTTTGCATTTTATAAAAAGTTTCATCTGATTTTAAAAACGTTCCATTTGTTGGAATCATTAATTGCTTAATTTTTAATTTATTATTTTTACAATAATCTAAAATTATATCTAAAATATCAAAGCCTAATTTTGTATGCCAAATTTCTCCAGAAAATAAATCAATATCGGGGAGATAAAAATTTTTTTCATTAATCCAATTTAAAAAAATTTTTAAATTCTCTAAAATTTTATCACTCGAAATTCCTTGAGGATATAATTCTGGATATTTAACTAAATAACAATAAGAACAAGATTGATTACAATAGGGAGTAATAAATAGTTCTATATTAGAATTATTACTCAAGGAAGTATTATCTTGGAAAAGTTCGGGTTTTTCCCAGAATTGGAAAAATCTTTTTTGCAAAAGATTATATAATAATTCGTTTTGCTCTTCTTGATATATTCTTTTGTTTGTTATTGCATTATACATCATTTATTCCCTCAATAATATCTGCTGCTCCATTAAATAATAATTTCAATATTCCATCTGAAACTAAACTATAGCTTCCTGTCATTTCATAATTATTTTTTATACAGTAAGCGGTAGCAGATTGAAGATAAATCGCCGCAGAAAGAGCTTTTTCTTCTTCTGTATATTTAGAATCTATTTGTTTTGCCAATGCTAAACACATAATTTCATTTGTAATATTTGCTAATCTAAACATTGTATTAGATTGATTATAATATGACATACATCTTTCATGCTCTGGAAAATTTTTCTCGGACATACACATTTTACAAGCGTTACAATTAGAAATAAAATTATTAAAATTAATGGTTTTATTTACTTCAGTTGACATCTATTCTTTTGCAAAATCTTTATATTTTTCAATTAAGTAAACAAAACTTTCATGACAACTAGCAATCATATTATTCGGTAAAAATCCAATTATATTATAACCAGTCCCGCAAGTGTAATTTGGATAATTATAAGATAATTTTAAATTGTCAACATTCTAAGAAAAAGGAGTAATTGATTTGTAATATCTAAAATAGCCATATTTTTCATTTTCTCGTTCTATTTCTCTGCACCATTTACAGATATTTGCAAAATGCTTCCCTATTTCTTTTGTAACTGGAGAAGGATCTGCTGTATTAGGAATACAGAATTCTATTTTAACATTGTCCAAATTAAGTAAATCTATTTTTCTAATAAAATTATTTTCAATAAACTGATAATATTCTATGACTTTATTTTTAGAATCTAAAGCCATAATAGAAGAATTATCTAAAGTTCCTTTAGTTGTAATTATCAAATTTATATTTTTAGGCAACTCATTTGGCAAACGAGAAATTAAAGTATTAAAATTATTTAAGCATTTCTAAGTAGTCCCAATACCTCTATTTCTGTCGTTAATATATTCTGGCCCATCAATAGAAAGCTATAAATATATTGTAAAACGACGCGGAGAAAATTCCCCAAAAACTTTCAATAGATCTAAAACTTTATCTGTCCATTGAGGAAATGAGAAATTTGTGGAACTATAAAAACTATTAAAATAAAAATAATAACTACATAATTGACGAATTAAATTATGCATTCGTTCCATTTTTAAAAATGGTTCACCTCCCCAAGTTTCAATTTGACGAAGAGAACCTGGTAATGGGAAATATTTTTTTACTTGATTAAAATAATAGTCTCCCTAAAAACTTTCTCCTAATTCTTTATCTATCTCTTTCAAAATTGGATTTTTATCTATACAACAATAATTACAATTTAAATTACAAATTCCGCAACTATAAAAAATTGCAGTATCTTTTTTATTCATTTTTACCCCGTACTATTTTGACACCATATATCTATCTTACTACCATTACGATTTGGACTGGCACTATTTGTACCATGAGAATTTGAAGAATTGTCATACCAACCGTTCGTACAAGTATTAGCCCACATTCCGCCATTCTAATCTGTTCCATTGCTATCGTAACCTTGTCGGCATACTCCATTACTATTAGTAGTTGAAGATGCACCATTTGTATAAGTAGCTCTATTCCGACATTTTACACCAGTCAAACTAGAAATACTTGAATTTATTCCAGTCCAATCTGATGCGCGAATAATCTATCCAACAGAAACTGAACTATAACTACCATAACTTGCCTAACTTAAATATTCATCTCTTTTTAATTCATTTAATTTAGTTATTAAATTATTTAAATCAGAAGCATATACATCTCTTCCTGCTTTTATAGGATTAGGTAGCTATGCAATCCCACCGCCATAACTTCCAATAGTCTTGTTAAGACTAGTATACCAATTATTAACTTCAGAAGCTCCTATTGCCCCACCCTAAGTCCAAGCCATTTATTTCACCCCTTTTATAATTATTATAACATAAAATTATACTTATGTCAAAAAAGAGCTTAGATTTTACTCTAAGCTCTCAAATTTAGTTCTTATAATTTCTGAAGATTTCTTTTCGACTGCCATATTCGTTTTCTCTCGACGTTCGTCTTGAGAAAGCTCTTCTCCTAATTCTTCTCCAGTCGTGTTTTTATATAATTCTCCATAAAAATCTCCAGTAGGAGATAATTTTATAATCGCATCAAAATACATTTCTAAGATAAGAAGTCGCCTTAATTCATTACGAGATATTTTAAAATAATCTTTTTCCATTGATATTCACCTCAATGGAAAAGTAACATCCAACTCGTCCAAATCTGAACAAAATGTACCAGCTGATCCTCAATTAAATTAAAAGTTCCTTTATTAGCCTTCTCATTATCCACCATTGCGTGAATCACAGTATTAAATCCAACCAGCGCACTAAATAGCCAACCAGCTTCATTCCATCCCTGAATCATACCCGTGTAGCCCAACAATGGTAAACAAACCAAAAAGCTCCACATAAAAGAATGTTCAACAAGAGCAATCATCCAATCATTTTTATACAGAGCCTGAGGATAATTCTCTTTCCACCACTTCTTCTGTTTAAACTGCGCGAGGACGCCTTGAAGGTTATAATCAGCAATTAAATGAAGAAACAGCATCGAAAACAAAATCAAATAAGCCATTAAAGTTCCTCCATTACTTCCAGAAAAGCCTTAATCATATCCATACGCTCAAGTCCCATTTTGTTGCCCAACTCTTTAATATTCTCTTCAAAAAGGGCTACTCTATATTGCTCGCCGTTCAGCATATCTTGCAAATAATTTTTAAATCTTTCTCCATCAGGAGTCAACTGAAGATTATCATTTTTCTTCATTTTCATTTTCTACCTCTCTATACATATCTCGCGGCAACTCAATTAATGGACCTTTACCTTGGAACATCCATCTAATATCATCAGACTTATACTTTTTAAAGCACTTAGGACAAACCATAAAACTCTTGATTGCAGCCTCGGTTTCTTGCGCGCCTTTAAAGTCAATTCTTCCACCGCAAGAACAGAAAAAAGTATACCAATCATCTGTCGGGGGAAATTGTGACAAAACCGGCAAACTCACACTTTCAATATAACTCTGCATATTATTTATCTTCCTCTTTTTCAATAGAAGCAAGCCAATAGTCTTTTCGACATTTGACACAAGTTGTTTTTGTAGGACAGCAAAATTCTTTATTCAACAAATCTCTTTCATAATTCTTCGGGCATATCTCAATAATACCAGTTCGAAGCTTAGCATTAGGAAATATTTTCAAAAATTCATTTTGACGAGTTTTCAACGGATGTATATTAGACCATTCTTCAACCTTAGTATAAATTTCTGAAAAAAGCTCTGGATTAGAAAAATCAACAATCAGGTGTGGCTGATGTCGGGTATTAAACAAAGGACAATTGCCATCGCAGCTCTTACCATATCCATAAGTAGATTCATCTCTTTTATAAGTCTCGCACATTCGCTTATATTCTTTAACGAAATTTTGAGGAATCATATACTCTCCTTAATCTACCATCCAAGCATACTAATAAACTTTACGATAATCATTACTCTTTCGAGTCGAAAAATTCTTGCTCCTGCGCACAGCTTGATTTGCTTTTCTCTTGAAATAATGATAACGACTAGCATGACCAAGCTGACGAAAATAAATTTTTTCAGCCCTGTACTTTCCGCGCCAAGAATAATAATCTTTATACTCTCCAGGTACTTTAAAATCATAATCAACAGGAGCTTTAGTGTGTAAAGTCCGACGCCGCCCTTTATTCCGAGCATAAGTTAAAAAATAAGGTGCTGGATAGCCAGCATTCTGGCTCAAAAAGTATTTCCTATTAAATTCTTTTCTTTTTGCAACTCGACGTTCTGCACGAGTTCGAGGATGACTCATTATCTCAACTCCTCAAATTTTGCTTCAAACTGATTAATCAGCATTTGATTTAACTCTTTACGAAGCTGATTTTCAGTTTTACCTTTGTCTGCGGGCTGGTCATGCTCCCAACGGTCGCGCACGTTATAGAGCATGGTATTTAAATCAAACATCGCAAGAGCATCTTCTTTAGACATTGAACCATTTTTAATCTCAAGAAGAGTATCACGCAAATTTTTAGAATAAGTAGAATAAGGATATTTGTCGCGCTCAAAAGCATGAAGAAAAACGAAATAATGCAAAACAATATCAACTAAAGTTTTGCGGTCACCTTTCTTATTCCAATCTAAGTGTTCCAACTTTCTGCTCTTGAGCGCGCTCTCAAAACAATTCACTACGCGCCAATAAAACTTAAATAAAACCGCAGTAAAACAATCCATATCCTCAAAAGGATTTACTCCTTCACCAGCATCAGTCCAACGCATAATAGTGGTATATTTAGAACTTGCGATTTCAAGAGCATGAAAATCCGCATTCATCAACGCTTCAACAAAAATCCGGAAATCTTTGATGACAACGTGTTCACCATTAGGAACACCATTTTCGTCAACATACATTAATTCTTTTGAAACAGGCTTACGATTCAAAGCCAAATCTTCAAGAGAAGGCATGACAATCAAATAAGAATCGACATCAGATTCCTCGGTCTCAAGCGCATAATTCTGAGAACCGTAAATAGATGCTACAATTACATCATAACCTTTTGATTCTGCGAACTTCTTATGGCGCATCATTTGATTAAAAACATTTTCATCAAAAGTGGCAAGTTCTTTCATTACCATTCTATCGTTCTTCCTTTCTCATTTTCTATAAATATTATACCATATATAAACAAAAAAGTCAATAGGCTAGATACCTATTGACTTAAAATTAACTATTTAGACGTTCTGAAATTTTATTGATGCCTTCAGTGGCTTCGTTAATTTCAGATTCTGCTTGGAATTTAATCTTATTGATGTCCCTTTGGACGCAACGAAGTAAAGCAACTGTGTCTTCATCAAGTTTCTTTTTTTCTTGCGGATTATAATTGATTGCGCGAGGACCATTTTTTACTTCTTCTCGCATATAATAATATTTTACTGCGGCTTTATATTCCTTGGCAGTTTTAAAATAAATCCAATACCAAGTCTGGTCGTCTTTGAATCTCAAATAACGTCTTTCGGGATATGTTTGCTTAACAATGTTCCAGCGTGCTGGATTAACAGAATAAAAATCGACAAACTGTTTGTAAGACAAGCATACTTTATGATCTATATGAATCGACCTGCCGTCTTCTCGAATAATATCATCATTTACATCTTCGAAATCGACATCAATCAAATCATACTTATCTAATTTCTTTTCTATTGCTGTTGGAATGGCATAAATAGTTGCTGCAATTCCAATAAAAGGGCATATCATTGAAATAAATTCATCTTCATCATATGTCACGCCGCATAAAGCAGAAATAATTCCCATTACAACAAAAATTATAGCGTGGACAATCAAAAGCAAAAGCATTATTCAAGTACTCCATTCGTTAAAACTATTGTGCGTCCGTCCATACTCCAAAAGTCAGCTTTAAATTTGATAGTTTGCCCTGTGCTAAACTTTTTCTGATTGACGTTATCAAGATAAATCATAATCTTTGCACCATAGGGTGACGGGTCACTTTCGGTATTAGCAACAACAAAGAAACCAGGAATTCCACCATAGTCCCAATAAAAATCTTCGGTGGAAACAATCAACCGTCCATCTTCAGAGACAGAAATTTGGTCAGCTTTAATTTTACCTTCAAACTTTAAATCCATTCTTTTTGCGGCGGGAGAAAAATCCGTTCCCTCTTCCCACGCGTCTCGATATTGCTTAGCCAGTTTCTTAATAGTCACATTATCATTATATTCTGATGTAACAGTAATTTGTTTTGTCCTACCAGGCAATTCTCTGTCGGCATAAGTATAAAAACAGCATCCGAAAATAATTATAGCTGACAGAATAACTGATATTGTCGTTTTTAAAAATTCTCTCACTTTAATCCTCTTTCTCAACTTTCTTGCGCTTGGCGCACAAATTAGTAATATGTTCATTAGGATTCTTAATCATACGATGACGCAAAATCTGAAATGCCCGTCCAAGAGTAGGAGCATTAATGGTAGAAACTCGTCGAGTGGATTTACCGTCCTTGGTATAAGTGTAATACAAAGTCCAAACAAACATTTCCATAATGCTCCTCCTTTTGAGTTTAATTTTGATCGCGCGGAACAGTATACCAGACAGTGGTATAGACTATGCTATCCGAGCAAAATTGCGAAAAATCAAGCACATTAACTTTTGGATGCTCGCGCAAGAATTTCTTTACGCCAAATAAATCAGTTGGATTAAAATTTTGCTTATCAGGAAAATTACTATGACGAAAGGTTAGATGGTGAAGTTCTCCAACTTCTTTTCCATTAAAAATCATTCTTCTGCCTTTCTTACATAGACGTTCAGCATTGGTTTATTTTCTTTCAAATCAATTGCACTTCTCGCGCAATCTATAGAAAACTCAAGAAATCCACCAGACAAGTGGCCCATATCGCCAGAATAAAGTTCTTTAAAAGTAATATTATCAACAATTCTAATTCTTTCAGCACTTGGGAAGATTTTAAATAGCTTTTTAATTTTCATTATTGTACCTGCCCTAACTCAAAATCATTGTAATAAATAAGGATATAATGATTTTTATCCTCACTTTGAGATAATATTCCATTTACTTTCTGCGCACAAAGGAACTCATATTCATTATTGTTCATCAAATCTTTCACAGTTCCTACAAAATGAGGACTTTCACTATAATGATCGCCAGCAATCTCAATCCACTGATATTTGCACAGCACATTAAGTAAATCTTTGACAGTCATTCTCTAACTTCCTCTCTTGATTTTCTATAAATATTATATCATAAATTTATTCTAAAGTCAATAAAAAAGACCTCAGATTTTACTCTGAGGTCTTTACTAAAATGATAAAAGTTTCTGTCACAGTCACCGCTATAACTGTAAATGGTGTCTCCTCACAGAATCGAACTGTGCATAGGTTGCTTATGAAACATCCATGAGTTCCCAGCTCAGGAGACATGAACGAGGGATACCCACCCTCGTAAGGGTTCACTCTTAGGCGGTGAAGAACCGATCCTCATTCTGTAATTACTGAAAATCTACACTCGCGCATTCATCCCAGACCTCTTTTATTACTAGATACTCCCAGTTTGAATGGGCGAGCGATCAAAGCATTATCAAGTAATACTTACTTTTATTCTTCCAACTAGAAAGAGTTTGCTGCTATACAAGTATCTATTCAGAGGGACAGATTTCTTACGTGCCTGTCATAAAGCCGCCAGTAGAAATTCCACTGGATTGGTGGACCAAGGAGATAAACTTCAGCCCGATTTAATCAAAGATTGGCGTTCTTTTACTTTAATTAAGTATTCGGCATTATAACACCTATTATACCGCGGTCTATTTGGTGTTTCAGTGTACCGTACAATGCGTGTCTAGCCCAGGCATTGCTCCACTTCAGCTATAATCCTCTAAAAGGGTTAAACCTAATTAAAAACTTTGATTAATGGAGCACGAGAAGGTAGTTGAAACCTCATCCTCGGTGTGGAAAACCGATATAATCGCCGTTATACTACTCGTGCATATTAAGAGGGAGTTTTCAGACTATCCCTCACGTCCATTGGAGGTTACTTTCGTTTTCTTTGTATTGAGCCGAATACAAATGACTAAGCCACATATCGCTAAGCGCCAGTGGTAGTTTACCTCGAATCCATCCTCTCTCGGCTGGTAATTTTTACAGTCTTTACCGAACTGAGCCTTTTAACGACCTGCTTAGGTCACAAATCATCCGATTTGACGCCTTATCTTCTAGGCGCAAGACTCGCAATCCTTCCGAATTGCATTGGCGACTCTGAGGAGATTCGAACTCCCGACCTTCGGAGAGACAGTCCGCTGTTCTAGCCACTGAACTACAGAGCCATAAAATGAGGAAATTACTTTTCCTCGTCACCTTTGTACCAAGCTAAATCAATTTCACTCAACTTAGCCCAATTCAAACTAGGATACATATTATCCTTTTCACGTTCATCAAACACGGCAAAGCCGATTAACCAATCGTTTCCAAGATTAATTGCTTGCTGCAGATAAACATACTGACAAACTCCATCATAGCCTTCGTCTAAATCAAGTTTTTCATCTTCTTTATACCAAAGACGAAACAACTTATCCTTAGCATAGCTATTGAACCAGTCAGCAAAATTTCCAACGAAAAAGTCCATAATGTATCCTTTCTTGAAGTAAGTGGTCCCTCATGATGGTATCGAACCATCCCGGCGAAACGCATGGGTTTTACAGACCCACTCCAATCCTTATGGTCTAATGAGGGATAAACAGAAACCGCGCAAACGGTTTCAGAAACTCTTTCTACACTTGGTAGACAAGCTAATGGTGCGCGTGAGAAGACTCGAACTTCCAGTCTGACGGATTAAAAGTCCGCGATTTTACCATTAAACTACACGCGCATAAAACAGAATATTAAGAAGCGTTCTGTTATCGCTTTTGGCGGACCGTACAGGGCTTGAACCTGTGACCCATGGATTAACAGTCCATTGCTCTACCAACTGAGCTAACGATCCATAATAAAAATCAAGACGATTTTTCATTTTGTTTTATCATCCATATTGTTAAAACATTAAAAGTTTTGCAGAAATCGTCTTAAAATCCCATTTCATTTCAGCCCACATCAAGACAGCTTCTTTACAATATTTGAATTTTAAGTTCAAGTTGTTAGAAGTATTTGCTGTTTCTGTCTTTCATTTTCTATATATATTATATCATAGAAATCATAAAAAGTCAATTCATTCGGTGAGCAGTTTCAATCTCACGCAAGCTCATAGGGATTTCGTTTAACAGCATCGGTATGCCGTGGCCTTCACGTTCCCACATTAGAGCAACATTATTGTCTTTAGCGATTTTTAATTCTTATCTACGAATGAATCTCATTTTCTATAAATATTATAGCATATTATCTATCAAAAGTCAAATCATTGAAAGTCATCTTCTGTCCAATGGAGACCTTTATAAGTAAGGTAATGTTTAAAATCTTCAACAAAACGCCAATAGTCTTTACCTTTTCCTTTTTCAAAAGGAAGTTTGTTATACTTGTAGAAATCATGCGTATAAGCAATCCACAAAAGCCAAATTAAATTGGTATCTTTTGCTTGAACATGAATCCTCGCGCGAGGCTGATAAACTGGATTATGATAAAGAACATAATATTCATTATGCACATTTTCAACAGTCCAGTTAGAATCGTGAGTAAGAATTTCAAAAAGATACTTCTTCGCTTTATTTGAACGAAATACATGAGCACCACCAAAACAGAACTCAAAATAATTCATCAAATCATCATAAACCCAATCACTTACAGGAGTATTCTTTTTCCTCTTACTCATTTTAATCCTTTCTTTAAGCCTTCTCGCACAAGTGATTATAAATTTCAAGACTTTTAATTTCTATGGATTGCTCCGTTACTCAGTATAAATTTCTACTTCATCAGGTTACTCTCCATCTCTTTTCCCATTGATCATACTCAGCAATTTCCCGCTTTATGATTTTGCCGTCTTTTTTATATACAGTAATACGATATGCATAATTGGCAGAATATTTCAACAACCGTTGTAACGCTTCCTCCTCAGAAGTCGTTTTTGTAACTCCGGCATAGGAACCGCCAGACCCCAAAATCTCAGGTTCATACCAACCTGTCTCATAGAATATAGTCTGTTCCATTACTTCATCCCACTTTTTTATAGATTTTAAGTCTCAATCAAAATAAAATCATAACCCGGAGCTTTCTCGCGCAAATAAGTATAAATCTCATTGCACTTCTTCAGATAAGCAGTCGCGCTCATATCAAGATTCTCTGGAATAGGTTTACCATTGAGATAAAGTTTCAAATAGCAATCATAACTCCAATTATCTGCGAAAAGCAAACCAAGAATATATGAATAGTCATTATCAATATCTTCTCGCTCAAGAATACCAGCATGAACCAAATCATCTTGAAGAACTTCATAACTAATAACTGGCGCAGTCAAAATTTTCATCAATTGAAAAACCTTTCAAAATAATCTAAAAACCAGCACTCAATTTTTTCAAACCATCGAATTAGTTTTTGTTCCCAAGTCAGATTGGTCTTAATCACAGCTGAACAATAGTTTTGTTTTCTCTTCTGATCACTACGTCTTGAGCGCTTACTAGACAAATTCTTTTTGTAAGCATCAGTTCCAACCATTGCCCGACCATAAACCATCTTGGTCGTCTTCAATTTGCCCATAGTAACTCTCCTTCCTATTGGTGCGCAAAGTGGGATTTGAACCCACAAATCCTACGTCCTTAGCGTAGTGTCTATGCCATTCGACTACTTGCGCATAATGAAGAATTTTCGTATCTTCTCCTCTTGATTGCCTATTCAATACTAAGGACGACGGACTAACTCAATCAAACCGTGGAGTTCAATTCCCATCGGGGGAATCTAATAGGGAACTCCGTTCTGGAGCGACTGGTTGGATTTGAACCAACGATAAAAAAATAAGTGCTTTGCAGGCACCCGCCTTTGTCCACTGGGCCACAGTCGCATATAAAAGGGAGAATTGCTTCTCCCTAAAAGAAAGAGGTATGTATAAAAAGAGTAGGAATCAATTCCCAAACTCTATAAATATTATATCACGATTTTTAGAAAAAGTCAATTAAACAGTTTCCGACATTTCCTCAATCATCTTCTGGACTTCGGTGTTCTCCATATCCAGCTTATAACTACGCCTTGCAGCAAAGTCAGCATACTTAGTAATCTGCTCATATAGCGCAGCAACACGCTTCTGATAATCATAAGTATAGTTCGTCAGGGCATGATAATACTGAGTCCAAGCCTTACGACGAGCAATCTTCATACCCTCGTTCTCGTCCCACTTATCATCAACCGAACAGTAAGCCTTGCCCTCAAACACACAATAAGCAGGACCAAGGTCGGAATTAACATGGAGTAGAGAGGCAATCTCCCCTAGCTCACAAATCCTAAAAGCGTCACGCTTAGTCCAAATATTTGCCAGATCGCGAACACCGCCACTCAGCTTGGCGACTACGACGCCATGATACAGCTGACCATTGATACATCCAGTTTTATCTCGGTCAATGTAATACGAAAAACTCGGCTTGTGATAAGCGATGTCACCATCACGCTTAGCGGTCAAACGAGGAACAGCAGGAATAAACTTAGTCATAATTTAAATGTCCTTTCTTAACTTTCTATAAATATTATAGCATAAAATCGTTCTAAAGTCAATTAATCTTCAAGAGTATTAGTAGAAAAAGCTTCAGCTGTAATGGTAATACCAAGAAAATAGCTGAGAATTGCCGGTAGAGTATATTCCGCATCGTCAACAATAATCGTATCAAAAGGCGCGTTTGTTGCGGTCGGCAAATCATCAAAAGTAACAGGTGAAGGAATCTTGTAACCCATCACATTTGCCTTTTCCATCAGAATGCGTCGCCGATGATCGTCAATAGCAAAAATAGGAACGCCAGAATTTGCGCTCTCCTCGATCAAACGAGAGGTTTTGCCTTCTCCACGCTTCATTCTAAAAATCTTCATTTAGTTTTTCTCCTGAGCCATATAATTTTTCAACGCCTGAGAAATGGTCTTGCCATCTGCTTTTGCACCAATCTCTGCGCGAACCGCTTTCATCGCTGCGCCAAAAGCAGTTGGGAGCATACACTCAGCATCCATTCCACGCAAATAATCCAAAACCTCATCATAAGACATCATTTTAGGCAAGTAGATAGAATAAAGGTCAATCTGACGCTTCAAGCCCTTAGCATAATGAGTATTGAGCAAATCACCAGACATTGCGTCATAGTCCTTCTGCATCTGTTTGACTTCCTTGCGGATGACATCAATAGCTTCATCATTAGTCAATTCACGGCGAAGCTCAACTTCTTTCGCGCGGAAGCGAGACAAAAGATAAGAATAATCATTCTTATCTTCCATTCTATCCTGTTTCAGCGCGGCTTTCATATTCATTTCAATTTCAGAAACAATCAAAATAATCTTCCTTTCTTACAAGGTAATATAAAAATCTATACCTTCATTCCACATAATTTTTCGAGCTTCGTGAAAATCTTTAATCTGCGGCGGAATTTTATCATGCTGTTTAAACCAGTAATCAATAAAATCCTGTGCAGCAAAATTCATCAAAGCGGCATTGGAAATGAAAGTCGCCCAGCTAGTATCTGCTTTTGCTTTATAACGAACAAGCCACATTGATATTAACCCCATTTTCCTTGGCGCACATAAGAAAAAGTGAGATGAGACTCCTTTTCAGTCGGTTGAAAATTAAGCCACTTCTCGATGTTTTCCTTCCCTTCAACAGTATAGGAGCCATCATTAAAATCTGTAAAACGATTATCTGAGGCATCAAAATCATAAACAGTGCCATCTTGCATTGTTAGACTGCCAGTTTCATCACCAGTTACAATCCAAATAAAAATTTCTTTAATATCGGATATATCGTACCCTTCAACATGACAAATAGTTTTTTGATTCTCATAATCATAGATAACAAAATCAAAACCCAATACTCATTCTTCCTTTCTTGATTTTCTATAAATATTATATCATATATATCTTAAAAAGTCAATAGGAATAATTAAAATTCCACATCAAAAAGCAACCAATTATCCATTGCGTGAAGATACTCAAGCTCAACATCGGACTCAAAGAAATCTTCCTCTTTCAAAGGATAAATGCCAAAATCAGTTGGATGCTCACGAATTTCTTCTTTAGTCACAAGAGCAGAATCATAAGGTTCATGATCGCGGTAAATCTTTCTCGCGCACTCACGAGCATACCATTTTGCTTCTCGATTGGTCAAAAATTCTTTTTCATCAACTAAATGCAATGGCGCATAAGGACGCTTTAAATCAGCATAAATTTTAAACTTTGTCATAATCATTCTCCTTAACTTTCTATAAATATTATAGCATATCTTCATACGGAAGTCAATATAAAAATGGGCTGGAATTTCTTCCAGCCCTACAATACCAGATGCCTTAATAATGGCAAAGCCGTTTTCTAATTTGCATCAAATAATAATTAACTTGTTAAATTTTGTAATGACGGTGATTTCAACATTATTCAGCAGGCTTTAAATTTGTCCTTCGTCATAATATTTTTTCAAGATTCTCATCCTTTTTATCGAGTGCAGTGTCCAGTGCATCATAATACGCCTGCGCCAGCGCTTCCACCTCTGCAATGTCATCTTCGGTCAGCAATCCATTGTCCAAATGTGTGTAGGCTTTGTCAAGCCAAAAGGCAACATCGCGTCCTGCTGCAATCTCTCGCTTGATGCTGCGCAACGTCAAATCGTGCCGTGCTTTGCTTTTAATCGCCATGGTAATTTCTCCTTTCATGTTTGAGATGCTACTGCATCTTCCAAATCAGTAATTCTCTTTATTGGGTCTGCACGTCCCGTCACAGCCGCACTGTCGGCATCGGTCAGCACGGTGTTCGCACCTGCAAGCGCGGGCATGGGCTGTACGCCTGTCGCAGTGAATGACACAGGCTCTGCCAGCTTGTAGCAGATTTGCACAGGTGTTCCTGCGGCGTACTGGGCGGCAAGGTAAGATTTCAATTCTTCCACAGAATTAAACCTTCCCGTATTTATGTACGCATATGGTTCAGCACTTAAAAAGGCGGATTCAGTTCCATCATTGTAGTTCAAGCTTTTGTAATGGGTACATACTTCGGTTGCAGTTGTCGCAATAGGCATATCCGTTACAGCATGTGGAACATAAAAGCTATGTATTCCTTCAACGGTGCTGCCCATGATCCACCGCTCTGTCCCATCCAGCGTCAGCATTTTCCACGTCTCTTTTCCCTCTCCAGTCACCGCGTCCACCTCACCGCCATACACGGTTTCAGGCAGGGTCAGGGTGTTGGTGCTGCCGATGTATGGTGTGTAGGTGGTGGGGGCGGTAGTGCCAACATAAATTCCAAAGTCATATGCCACAAAGCTGCCAGATATTATGTTTTGCGCGTAAAACCTAATATTCCCGCTTTTTAGCTCGGGCATGGTTGCTGTAACCGTTTTTGTCTTTTTCCCGTTCTTCGTTAGCTCACCAGCGCGATTATCAAGCCAGCACTGAAGATTCCATGTTTCTGTGCCGTCAGCAAGTGTTCCGTGGCATTCAAAGCCTATCCTTTTTTTCCATTCATCTTCGACAGCATCCTCAAAAACAATATTTTGCGTTTCTACAGTAAAAGTTAATGTTACTTCCTGCCCGGCGCAAGCCTTTGATAGGAGCAGCAAATCATCGGATGTCATAATCTGCTGTGTATAGATATTTTCTATGCGCTCTCCAAATGGCAGCAGATTCTCCCCGCACCGTTCAACCGTCACGCTGTTACGTCCCTTGATGGGACGAATGTTTTCGTAGGGTTCCCACGCCGTGGGAGTATCTTTGGACACCATCAGCCGCAACTGTATGTCGTTGTTTACACCTGGTGTCAGCTCTGCTGCAATTGCCAGTGAGTCCTCACTCTCTGTGCGCAATCCCCAAGCGTTATTCACCTTGCCTTTGATTGGCCAGGCAGTGACCTTGTAGCCTTTGCCCCGCAGTTCTTCCTGGTTGCATGTACACACAGCAAAAGAGTAGGGTTCTGTTGTCGTCACTTCTTCATTCGGAACGCCGCTTACCTTAAAAACATCTCCGTCAAGGGTAATGGTCATGCCGTATGGTTTTCCAACTGTTGGCACACATTTGTTTGTATCCAGCAGCTGTTTCCCACCACCTGCCGGATACGGTGTTCCACTCCCTTCTTGCGTTGGCTCCCAGCTGGCTTTTACCCCTAGCGCGTATCCCGCGACAGGGTAACACACAACAGGGTTCCCGCTTTCTTCCAATGGTGGGCAGAGCATATCAATGATGTGCTTGCTGCTCCACGGCTTGTCTCCGATGCTGCTGTCATCAACCTTTGCATCTGCGCCTGGATCACCTTTTTCGCCCTGTGGGCCTTGCTCACCTTTATCACCCTTTGCGCCTTTAAGACTAGCAAGCCAAGCTGCTTCTGTACCTTTAAATCCATTTTTAACTGCAATAGCGTAAGCGGTTACTGCGCCTAAATCTAATTTTATACTCATGCGTAAATTACCTCCAACTTATTGCATACATTAAACTTCAGTCCAAGCATCAGCATAATCGGCAGCAGAAAGAATAGTATCGTCTTGCAAACACTTCCAGATGAAACCATTGTCATCAACATAAACTTCATCTTTCATATAGTGTCCATAATTGCCTATAGGAGCCATCCAAGGCTTCGCCGCGAATACATCAGTAGTGTGGCAAAGTGACCAATTTTCACGATCGTCTTTTGGTTGAATTGCTGAAGGAGAGTGAGGAATCAATAGAGTCCATGTCTAACCTTCATTTTTTACTGGCGCGCCAATTACCCAAGAGGAATAATCCTTATTAGGTTCCCATTCGGGAATACACCCCTCATTGGCAATAATTTCAGTACCAGTTAAATTTTTTGCTTGCTTTTGAAGCGCTTGAGCATCTGATTTGCCTTTCGCGCGAAAAGTATTCAAAATAAAATCTTTACTTGTCATACTGATTGCACTCCTTTTTGATAGGCTGCGGCAATAGCATCGTAAATTTGTTCTACATCTGATTTATCTGCTTTTGAATTTTCGAGTGCGGAAACACGCTCATCAAGAGTCATAGAAGCCTTGGCTGGATAGTTCCACCAAGAGTCAAAATCATTTTCAATTTCTTCTACTGTCAGCGTGCCATCATAACGGAATTGAACTTCGTCGCACTCGTAAGCATCATAGGTTTCTTCTTCCGAATTACCCTGTTTGGTGACTTTTTCGATATTTTTCCTCAAAATAACGTCGGTTTTTTCGCCAACGGGAAAAGTCAAAACAGCTTTCGGGATAGAGCAATAAGTCTCTTTCATAACTTGTCAATTCCTCCCTAGAATGATTAGATATGGATTGCTTCGAACGATTCATTAGGGTATTTATATGATAATTGAGGATTACTCCACGACTTTTAGAATATGTAAGCCAACTATTATATGCTGCAACTTTTCGCGCTCTCCAAATAGGTACATAAGAAAGTTGATTTGCACGAATAAATTGTCTACGCGCTCTGCGAAAAATTTTCTTGCGAATGCCACGGTGATGACGATAAATTCTAAAACCCATCATATCAATAAAAGTATTTTTATAGCGAGGATGGTTTTCAACCTCTTTAGATGGGAATTGAATTATTGTCCAGACATTTTTGATTTCTAAACTAAATTGTGCTTTAATACGTTTAGCAACTGTCTTAATCGCGCGCTCTAAATTGGACTTATATCCAAACAAGAGAAAATCATCTGCATAGCAAACAATTTTTTCAACCAGCTTAATCCGCTGTCCGCGGCGCTCTTTATAAAGTTTATTAAACTCACGCAAAACTTCACTCATTACTAAATTAAATGCCCAAGTGGAAAAGTAACCACCAATAATTAAATGGTGATTAGGATAGTTTGCCATAATAGCATCAACTAAACCAATTAACTGTTTATTCTTGCCGCAATATTTAGCGATAAGATTATGAATAGTGCTTACTTTTGTTGATGGATAAGCCTTGCGGACATCACATTTAATACAGTCCACTCGTTTGTCTTTGAACTTTGGACTATTGAGAATATATGAAATTCTTTGTGCGCCCTTAACTTGTCCCTTACCTGGGATACTGCCAAATTGGCAATATAAAATTTTAGCATTAAAAAGCGGTTGAAGTGCGTAAACCGCGATGTACTCAAATACTTGCTGAAGAGGAGATTCTTGACAAATGTCTCTTTTCTTTCCTGAAATACCATCAACTCGATTGAATTGACGAAGTTCTCTAAATTTAAGTTTGTTATCAGCAACCATTTGAGCGCATTTTTCAGATAATTTCTTGATTGCGCCATCAATCATAGGAGTTGATTCATTTAATTGTGAACGCTCCTTTATTACTACGCGGCGAGATATACCTGTTTGGGTGCATAATAAATCAAGAAAATCGTTGCGATAAAGTTTATGCTTAACACAGTCATAAACCGCCCAGTAAATAAACTCTGGATCGCATATATTAGTACTTGCGGGCTTACAAAAAGTCTTTATAAGTAGCCCTCCTTATTAGTCCTTTGGCCGGTCTCCCCGTGCGACTTTCGCCGAAGCTACTAGACGCGGTTAAGCTTACTCTTTTCTGAATAAAAGAATAAGCCGGTCTTGACTACGCAGGAGCAATTTCAACTAAATAAGTCTAGGAACGTAATCCGCATTATTGTTGTAAAACTGCTCCGCAAGCAAGACCGGCTAGGACCGCCGAGCGCCCCGTTCCAGTTAGAATTCGAAGGAGAATTGTTCGAGTTACGAGCTGAAACACCACAATTACCGCCATTCTACAAATTGTAGAAACACCAACCAGCACGCACACCAGACGACGCCAAATTGACGTTGAAGCCAAATCTGCCAACGGAATACGTCCCTACTTTCGTTAAGCGCCGAAAGAACTGAATGGAGGATTTTGTAGTAGAGAAATCCTTCCCTAAACTTTGAATCGTATCCTTGGAATTTTATTCTAGGTTATATAGATTCTTGAATGGCGGTAAAGTCATTGAATCTATCTCGGTTTCGTATGAAACAAGACTTGAAAGTTAATGGTTCAATTAAATCATGCTATTGCTGCACTCAATTGAGATCGGATCAACAGTCGGGCATATCGCACGGATGGGTCGTTTCCATTATAATGGGGACTTGCGTCCCCTCTCTTGCCTATCCGCACTTCGTGCTCCTAGGCTTCGATTCACCCCGCAAGACCTGGACCGCCGAGCGCCCCGCCCCAGTTAGAAAACGAAGGAGAAACGTACGAGGAACGAGCCGAAACACCACAAAGACCGCCACCCGACAAAACGCAGAAACACCAACCAGCACGCCCACCAGACGACGCCAAACCGACGGAGAAGCCAGCTTTACAACCAGTTCCGCTGCCAGCTGTTGTAGATACTTTAGCTGGCCAGCAAACTGCTGGATCATTAGCAATTGCGGTATCTTCAATATATTCCCAGTGCCAACTTGTATTAGCACCCTCAACTGCCCACTTCAAAGTCAAATCAGTTTGCTTTGTATAGTCAGAAGAAATTGTTCCATTAGTAGTGACTTTTGACTGGTCATGACAAGTATAACAATCAAACATATAGTTTGTATCATCTTTACTCCATTGCCACAATTCATCTGAAATAATCAGATAAGCACCATTCTGGAACTCAATCTTCTGGAGTAAGCCAGGTTCAGAACCATTGGTGAAATTAGTCGCGCTGCCATCATAACCCAATACGTTGTCATTGTATCCAGAGTGATAAGGCATAGAAGAAATCATTGTCTCACTCGCAACAGTGTCAAAAGTTGTTCCGCCGTTATCAATATTAACAGCTGTATAAGAAGTATCATCAATGGTGACTGGCTCCAAACTTTTGACTTTCTTCATTGAAACAAGGCTTCTCATAGCGCTGTCACCACGATCAGTAGAGCCACCTTTCTTACCAATGATAACAGTTGAACCAACTTTAATGTTTGCGCCCTGAGCGGTAGTAACAATAATACGTTCTACGCCAGTTTCGCCAACAGGAGTGGTATATTGCCAGTTATAATTTGAGCAACCCTCAATAGTACCAGAATTACCTTTCTTAGCATACTTCAACTTCATCATAATGTCAAGGAACTTGATGAGGTTGCCACTCGCGCCAGAGTATTGGCTTCCACGCTTGCGCCACAAAGCAACACCAGATTGGTGAGAAGTGAAGTTGATTGCGGGAAGATTAGTGCCAACAGTAATAGTTCCATCTTTCATGCCAGCATAATACTTCGGGTTAGCAATAAACTCATGAACTGTGCCATCTTTTGATGTACCCTGCGGCCAACGATGCCAAGTTTCATCAGGAGTTGATTTAAGTTCGACAAAATGATAACCCTCACTGGTATATTCGTGCCAGTAAGTATTCTTTTGAAGAACCCAAGTGAGATGCTCACCAGAACGAACAGTGGCAATATCGTCAATTAATTCAACCGCATAAATAGTGATTGAACCATCGAGATTATGCTCGCCAGATGCTTCGATGCACCAGAACTCTGGCTTAAATGCGAAGTCGTCTTGACCAAGAGTTGAATTAGTTGAAGGAGTGCAAGTCATGCCAACAGAATCGTCAATGTACTCACCGTTTGCACTGTTTGAAGTAGCAAACAAAGGTAGCTTAGTGCCATAAACTTTGTTGCTGGTAAGGACATTTCCAAACCAACGCTCAAGCATCTAAGTACGAGTAGAAGTACCTTCAACCCAATTCTTTTTCCACCACTCTTGGAATAAACCATTAACTTGAGCAACAGAAGTCGCATTGTGAACCGCTTGGACATAAATGCCATCAATCATTTCATCAACTTCAGTTTTGGTGTAAACTTTAGTTGAATCTGCAGGAGTGTACCCAAGAGCAGAGGTAATATTGCCAGTGGTGACAGTCGCATCAGAGCCAGGTTCTCCTTTGTCACCCTTCACACCCGGAATACCTTGTTCTCCTTGTATACCCTATACTCCTTGAGGACCTTGTGGACCTTGTATACCAGCTGCACCAGACAAGTCGGTGACAAAAGTAAAAGCACTCTCGCCTTTTACATAGAGTTTTGCATTATCCTCATCCGCGACATTACCAGTATTAATGAGAACAAAATCACCAGTAGAAGTGTCAGTACCACTAAAATCGGCATTCATCTCAGTCACAGAAGCATAAATTTTCTTTATGCTAAAAGGATCGCCTTTATCACCCTTTGCACCCTAAACACCTTGAATGCCTTGTGGACCTTGTTTACCTTGCGGGCCTGTGTCACCAGTCTCACCTTTTTCACCTTGGATACCTGGTTTACCTTGCGGGCCAGCTGGTCCAACTGCACCAGTTTCACCTTTTGGTCCTTGAGGACCAGCAGGGCCAACATCGCCAGTATTTCCTTTCTCGCCTTGAACACCTCTCGGTCCTTGAACGCCTTGAGGACCAACGGGACCAATTTCGCCAGTTGCTCCTTTTTCTCCCTAAATACCCTATGGGCCTTGCTCACCTTGCTCGCCCTTATCACCCTTCGCACCTTTAAGACTAGCAAGCCATTCTTTCTCTGTGCCCTCAAATCCATTTTTAACTGCGAGAGCGTAAGCGGTTACTGCGCCCAAAATTACTTTTTTACTCACGCGTAGATTACCTCCAACTTACCATCGTCAGAAATTCTGAAACTAATTTCATCAGTTTCTTCAGCAATAATGGCATATAAGTGTCCATCCTCGTCACTATCAAAAGAGACATACCCTATTCCACCTGTATCACCTTTATCGCCTTTTGGACCAGTTAATTCTTTCTTTTGCTCCGCAGTAAGATCATTCCAAGTAAATGGATCTCCCTTATCACCTTTGTCGCCTTTCGGCCCAACTGGTCCTTGTGGTCCTATATGGTCAACGTGAGCATCTCTAACTGCCTTACGAGTCAACGCAAGTGTAATTATATCCATTAACTCACTCCTTTATATCCATAACTAAATATCCATTTTCAATATCAAAAGAAACATCTAAGTTCAAATCCTTGATTGCCTATTGGATTTCATCAGCCATCTATTCTCTAAACTCTCGTTTCATTTGCTCTATATCTGCAGCTGTCCAATAATCAACTCCACGCTAAGGAGTCCGTCCCTAGAGTGATTCAAGCCACTGCTCCTCAGTTCCTACATAGCCATTGGCGACAGCAATTTCATAGGCCGAAGCGCCGCGCGCCAGCGGATTAGATAGCGCACCGGAAATATCACTCGCTGGATTAATTGCGCCAGATATAGAGTTATAATTCGCAATACTTCCGTAAAGTTTCATAAAATCAAATAGGCTTCCATGTCTTTTGATTGTTTAACATATAGCAAACTGAGCCTTCAATAACAAAAGCAACAGAGCCGGGCGCGCAATCAGTAGGAAGACTAGCAATATCATTAACAGAATCACAAACAAACTCATAATAACTATCTGCGCCCTGCTTAAAAGTGCTAAAACCCATAATAGACCTCCTTAAATACAAAATGCAAAACTTGTTCCTAAACTAATATAGGATGGATAAGTTGCATAGTTATTCGCACCGCCAATAGCCCAAAAGTATTCATAAAGTTCATTTTCAGCTTGCATTGCGGAACGAGTGTAATAGACGATGTTTTTATCGCCAGCATATTCTTTTTTAGTAACATAGCCAGGATGATCAATATAATATTGATATTGAGAACCCTCATTGTTGTTAATTTCACTTGTAATATTGTCTTTTGCGACATACTCTCGAATTGAGAGCGGGAAAAGGTAAGACTTAGTAATTTCTGGATTTGAATTTTGAATTTTGCCACTAATACCAGATTTCTTCATTACAGGAATAATCATTGACTGAAGCTCATCTGGTAGATTGTCATATATTTCGCCGCCAGGAGACATTAATTTATAAAGATTTGAAGTACCCCAAGATTGAGGAATGTTTTCTGCTTCTGGCTCTGGATTAATAGAGTAAGAATCTGGTAAGCAAGTGGTTAGTTCAAGAACCATATGCGGTTTTGTATTATTTTCATCTCTATCAATCTAGCCTTTATAAATTGCTTTTTCCTCGCGGCCATCATATATTGCAAGAATTCGAGCAATAAGAATATGGCCATCCTTCATATGAATGGAATGAGTATTTCCCTCATCCCAATTCTGTTCTTTCCAAGTACCTTTCTCAATCCACTTTTTAATTTCAGCCCACGAAGCCGTAGCAAAATTTGCTTTTGGAGTCCAAATAGTTGCATTTTTAGCATGAATTTCTTCAACAGGAGTTTCACCTTTGTAAATGAGCTGAACTCGCTTATTATCAATGAAAATAGGCATTAAATCGTTGCCTCCTCATTGCTTGAAGTTGGGTCAGATTTTTCAATGATGAAATAAAACGTATTTGGATCTTTTGCTGCAATGGCATTATAAGTATCAATATCCATTACTTGAAATTGACTTGATTTAACATATTCGGTTAATTCCATTTTTCGCGCATCGAGTTCATGAAGTTTCTCGCCATTGGAATCCTCGCCAAACCAATAATCTGGTTCATTAATTGAAACCAAAAGAAACATATCGCCAGGATTTAGCTTACATACTTTTCCATTATAAGTAACTGTGTTGTTAGTTAAATTAAGCGCCCCATCAAGAGAAGCCTTATTATCAAAAATGTAAGTAATTGGTTTATTTTGAATAGCATTCATCAAATCTGTAAACTGATAATTCATTTTATCAGAAACGTCCTTAATGATTTGCTGTTGATCTGCAGCTGTCCAATAATCAGTACCGCGAATAGGAGTAATACCATCCATACCGCGAGGAAGCTAAAAATCAAAAATTGCATTAGTATTTGTGCCAACATTGGTTACTTTTGCTTGTTCTGTAGCTGACACTGTTTTTACCGCGCCAACTTCTACTTTCGCAGCACTACCTTTTAAGGCAGGAACTTCTTGCCAAGTGCTTGTATTTTTATCATATAGCTACATTATAGGCATAAGTTAATCCTCCTTAAAATAAGATTTTGCTTGGGATTTAGCCCAAGCAACAAAATCGCGGTAATCTTGATATTTTTTAGTCATACCGTCCGCAATGTAATCATTGATAAAATTATTTTCATCATCGTAGGTATAACGAGTGTGAATGATATTTACAAGTAATTCTGGATAAGAAGATGCACTGAATGAATCTCGATAACTAGTGAAGTTAAAACCATCAACAGTTTCAACGATGTCCGCGCAAATGCGACAAGAAAAACGATTAGCTGATAATTGCTCAATAGTATCTTGAGGGCGAATTTCGCTTGTTGCTTTTGATATTCTCATTTCAATCACCTCTTAAAAACTACGAGCCAAACGAGAACCAATGTCTCTATTTGCTTCGCTAAAAGTACGAGTACAATTCCAGTGGAATAAACCCGCACGCAAATTGGTAGAATAACCACCGCCATAAACTGGCAAGGTATAATCTGCGGTTGGAGCATTATAATAGTCACCATAATTACTATCGCTATCGCCAGCAGCGACTACTTCGCTAGGCAAACGCATCCAAGGATTAGCTTCATTATAATTTAATTTAGTAATAAATCCGCTTAAAGTTGGAATAGTACCAACGGCTTGAACGTAACTTGAATTGATCGAATTACTCCAACGAGTCCAATCATCGCAATAGTACACACGAGAATTGTTTAAAATAATACCATCAGCATATTCAAGTAAATTACCGTAAGGGTTTTCAATTCCACGATAAGAAAAAGCATTTTTAACAATACCAGAATAAGGTTTAATGCCCTTTGAATCTTCGGTAATGGTTAAACCATCGGTCAAACCGCAATCAGAAACGGTTTTAGAATTAACCAAACCTTCTGCTATTGACTGAATGTTGCGAGTAGCAAATTCAATAGTCATTAGCATCTGAAGTCCATCGGTACGGTCTACAAGTCCAGCTGGATGCCAATTATCACCTAATCCAAGAGCAGCAGTTCTAAATGCTTCAATGGTGGTTGAACTTTGAGGAGTAACGCCAGTTTGAGAACGATTGGTATCGCTGGTTTCATAACGAGCATATTCATAATAGTCTGCTTCGGTTCCATCAGGACGAGCGAACATCTTTGCAACACGGTATCCCGCTTTTTTATAACGACTAATCATCCAAGTTTCATAGGTGTCATCAACAGTAACTTTAACATAATACTTTGGAATCTTAACCATTATTTGTGCAGCCTCTGCGGCGTTATCAGAGTCAGTTACAATACGAATATCTGACCAAGGATAAATATCATCGAAGCTATTCTTAGGCATAACGAGTTTGCTACCAATGGCAGCTACTAAACCAGTATCCTCGCCATAAGTTGTAATGTTATTCTTGATTACTACGCGCTCACATGATGGATCTGATGATTCAATTAAGAATCGAATACCATACTCTGCTTCTTCTGAGCGGGGATAAGATAAAGTGATTGTACGAGTCTATGCAGCTCGCGCGATATATTGTAAACTATCCGCGGCAGGCTCATATCCTTCAACTTCAGCACCACTGATAAAATATTTGTGTCCATTTAAAACATAAATAGTCAAACTGGTTCCATTCCATTCAAAAGTAGATATAGTATCAGCTGTCACATCGTGAAGATAAATTTCAGTGTCTTTAAGAGTTGCATTATCCGTACCGCGCACAATGATATTTACACACTCACTAACAATTCCGTTGACAGTTTCTTCAAGAGTAACCCATGATGTACCTTTTGAAGTTACAACGGGAAATAACTGAGTGCCATTTTCAACTTTATCTGGAAGTTGAACTTTAGAATCAAGTTCCTTTTGAAGTCCAGGAATGTTAGCAATGTCAATTGTAGTAGCTGATTCTTCTACTGATGAATCAATCCAAACAAGCTTCTCTTGATCAATTTCTGGCTCAGTTGGACCATAATAAACACCAGAATCACCAGTGCCACCTTTGTCGCCTTTTTCGCCTTTGAGTTCTTTGCGCGCAGCTGCTGGAACTTCATTCCAAGTGAGTGGGTCACCCTTGTCTCCTTTGTCACCTTTATCGCCCTTGGCTCCTTGGATACCTTGGATACCCTGGGAACCTTGGATACCTTGCGGTCCTTGGATGCCTTGGATGCCCTGATCACCTTTGTCGCCTTTTTCTCCTTGAGGTCCTTGTTCACCTTGCTCTCCGCGTGCAAACTAAAGATTAGACGCATCTGCAAAGAAAGCCCAAGGAGAACTTTCATAAGAATAATAGATTGATTTATTCTCAGCAACATAAGCGAAAATAGCTTCGTCATAACCGGTAACAGGAGTGATGGCATTTAATTCATTAAGAGTAGACAAGAAGTATTTAATGTTGTAATTAACTCCGGGAACACCACGTTTGCCAACGGGACCTTGCTCACCTTTGTCGCCTTTGTCACCTTTAGGACCTTGAATGCCTTGTACACCAGGAATACCCTAAGGTCCGGTCAATCCTTGGATACCTTGCGCGCCACGTTCGCCTTTTGCACCAGTAGCACCAGTTAAACCCTGGATACCACGAAGTCCTTGAGCACCTTTATCTCCCTTATCACCTTTGTCGCCTTTCGGGCCTTGAGCACCTTTTTCTCCTCGGTCGCCTTTCTCACCTTTGAGTGCGCCAGCACCTTGAAGGGTATTGTCAATATATTTTCGAAGAGTTCCGAAAAGGAGTATATCCATTGCGATTTCCTCCTATAAAAATTTTGTTCTAAAATAAAAGTGCTCTCCGATATGGAGAGCACTAACATTAAGAATTTTATATAATTAATAAAGAATTAAAGTAATTCTAAAACTATAATTACCGGTGTGCTATGCAGAGTTCTGATAGTCGCCTAAGTTAGCGGTTGCTTCATAAATACGTCCAACTCTTAAATGCCCATTAATTCCAGTTAATCTAACATAAGGACTATATCCTTCTTCGGCAGGAATTATTCCTTTGCCCAATAGAGGAAAACAATTAGCTGTTGGTTTATAATTGCTTTTACCAGTTAAATTTTTTGCGTCTTCTGTTAAGCCATTACCGTTTAGCCAATCAAAAGCTGAATTTGAACTAACGCTATGTTGATGTCCTATAAATGTGATTTCAACAAGGAAAGAGCCATCTTGATATTTTGTAATTACGTTGGTCGCAAGTTGACCAAAATTGTAATTATAAATTCCTAAGCCGGTGACAAATTTTGATTTATACAACGGAGAAGATAAAATTATTGAATTAAATTTGTCACCAACTGCTTTACTTTCTGCTACTGCGCCCTCCACCGATAGAGTTTTATCTATTACGGGGGGGGTATTAGCTCTAGGAATACTCCCCATAAAAAATTTCTCCTTAGTATTTAAATTGAACGAACATTAATCGCACCATTTGCATATCGAGCAATATAAAATGTATTTGACCAAAAATCAAATAACAATAAAAGGCCATAGTCTGCATTATCACTAGAATCACCACCATCTCTGTGAGGTATATAAATATACCAATACCATGAGGCTGGTACTCCATTTGATGCAGATAGATAAACAGAACCACATTGTCCATGACCATGTCGTAATTTATCAAATGACTAACCTAAAGTCATATTGTTGGGAATCTCAGATGAAAAAAACTTAGTATTTAAAGACAAAATTAAATTTGAAATCTAATCGCCAACTATTTTAGAATCTGCCGCCACTCCCGATAGATTCAATGATGTATCGGGGGGGGGGGGGTAGTTCTTGGAATGTTACCCATAACTATCTCCCTTAATATTTAATCACCATTTTATTATACCATCAACAGAAAGAAAAGTCAAATTAATGATTAAGCTATTCGCTTCCAGATATATACAACAAGATAAGGTGGCATATTATTGTGCGCAACGACATCTCTATGGGCTTGTCCTGAGCCATTACCACCGGCCCACGCGGAATATCGTCCATAATTTCCCCAGCTGTCATCTGCTGAATAGCTACCAGCATCTGCCCATAGCCCATAATACTGACTATTAGCACCAGTTCCTGAACCATTTCCATCATCATAGGTTGCAGAAGTAATCCAGTGCCTATGACTGGGCATCTCATTATCAGATAGCGCGTGATTCGCTTCTCCGCCAACCGTGCCCGCGGAATAACCCGAACCCTATCCAAGCAAAAATCTTCCTTGAATCTATTCCCAAGTACCACCAAATAACTCTCCAGGATTCGTACTATTCACACTCATATAAATCGAGCCAACTGGATAAGCATTAAGCACTTGACTCATCTTTCCTACATTTGACATAATAATGCTCCTTAGAACATATTATGACACTCTTTTCCACATATAAACGGCAAGATAGGGAGGCATATTCTGATGTGGTTGATTTCCACCAGCACCAGTTGAACCTTCACCTAAATGAGTTTGTTGAGAAGAAATCTAAATAAAATCTTGCCCTGGCCGGCATCTCCAACTCCAAGCTGGAAAAGTTATCTATGGAGAACCCTCACCTGAACCCCAGTCTGTTGAAGCCATGTAACAATGATTGTGCCAAGGCATTTCGTTTGTATTTAAAGTATGAAATTCCTCTCCACCAGTTGTCCCGTTAGTTTTAGTCCCACAACCAAGCAAAAATCTATCTTTTAATTGCTCCCATTTCCCGCCAAATAAATTACTAGAGTCAGTCGAATTTACACTTATGTAGACTGAACCAATAGGCCAGATTTTATCTAAATCTAGCCCCCCCCGTGCTAAAGATGCCATAATATTATACTCCTTAACTAAATATTTCTTCCATAAAAGTGTACTGACCAAAATAATCAGGCACTCCATTCTCAACAGTAAGCATCAATCGCCCACTTTCGTCCTTATAATAATACCCAGCTTTAACTTCCATACCTTCTTTCCAATATAAAGGTCTTTCTTGGGTGCCAAAAGCGTCTGGATCAGCTACCATTTCCCAGCCAAATCCCGCTTTATTATTATACATTGGAGACCATTTATAGCCTACCTTAGGTAATTCGGTTGGATAAGCGGCAGTGGGTATGGCATTAAGCAACAGCTCAAGTTTTTTTTCTTGAGAAATTGAAGTATCATTTGGCTTAATCGCGGCTTGCTGCTATGCAATCAATTCGTCGATGGTATATTTATGATACTTCTCAACAGTCTCAGTTACCTCTTCGGCTGGTATCTCCATCCAACAGCCCTCTGGGTCAAAGTCAGTTATACTACCTTCAAGAAGAACCCGTTGAGCTTCTTTGTGTCCAATAATTTTTTCTTCAGTATAAACTTTGCCTTTTGTAAGGTCTGGATTCTCAATTACTTCACCAGTTAATTCATCATAAATCATACCGCTTCTCTAACCACCCAATAAACCCATATATCGCTAATTGGTTTAGCTGTAGTATAGGTCATAATTCTATTTGTACCACTTGTTGAATAACCATCATTGATAATACCCATTGCTTGTGCATAAGCTGCATCAGTTGATGCTGTGCCACTCGGTAAAAAAAAGCCAGGAGTCAAGAATATACTTGACGCATTCAAATTGGCGCTACCATCAGATACCTTAGAAGTAGTTACCTCTTGATAGTAATTATAACCATCGGAAGACACTGCCATCCAACCTGAAGCTAAATACTTCGCGCGATAAACTGCACAAACACCATTGATTTTAGTATATACATTACTACTATTAATTGCATTATCAACAATAGAAGAAATATTTGATTTTAAATCATCTATTGCTTTATTTACAGCAGAATCAACAATAGAACCGACCCCTTGTGCATCTACCATTGAATCGTAACCGCCAGACAATCGTGCATACCAATAAACATCAAGGTCTATTGATGGTTTTTCAAAAACCAAACAAGTGATTTGACCGCTATCATTTGAAGTACATTTGCCCGCAGCAATTACGCTAAGAGCATCTTGACGTTGCTCATTAGTTTCACGGTTGTCCGTCTACGCCGCCATGGGCGCAGACAATGTAAAATCTGCTTTAATTGCAGGACCACCATCTTGAGCGGTAATTGTAGCTGTCTAAGACCAAGTACTATTTACGCTATCCTCAATCCATCCGTCTTTCTTATAGGTTCCTTTATATAAGAAAAGAACGTTAGCGGCATTTTTCACCTGTGAGGTGACTTGAGTTTTACCATTACCGCAATAAATATTACCCGCGCTATCAATGCCAATCTCACCATAGGCAAGAGCAGTAGGAATAGCCGCAGTCGCGTTATTCGACTTTCCGCCACCCTGGCGTTTCATTTGAATAGCCATTGATTTTCACCTCACTTTAATTTTGCGCGGACTAGTTTAATTGATTCGTCTGTTGAGTTTTCAACAGCAAAACCAACAGACAAATAAAGAAGTGACGGATTATCTTTTTCTTTATTAAACGCACGTCCAACACCAGGGACAGAAGTAGGAATTATATCCTAACCTTTGCGAATGGGACCGAGAACTTTAACTCTACAACGTCCTGCTAAACCAACTGGAATATATTTAGAAATATTGTAAGAGTAAAAATCTTGTCCTTCTGGTGGATTTTCACCACCAATTAAAAAAGCATATTCGTTAGAATGAATTCCAACGACTCGACAAGAATCAATAGTGGCTTTAACGTATTGCTCTTGGTCAACAGAATCATCAAGAGCGATGATGTCACCAGGCTCTGTGTCTTCTCCACGAGGGAAAAATTCAGCATAATCGTTATAGACAGCATTATATGCGCGATTGAAAGTTGAATAGCCATCAGTGTCAAGAAGTGTAATACTTTTAAAAGCACCATTGCTTACTTTTCTACCACCAATCCTTAAACTATGATTATATGCATCCATCTCATAAAAATAGGCTTGAGATGGAGAATAGATACGAATATTACCACCTTCGGAATCTGTCCAAGCCATAAAATTATTACCAACTTTAAAGATAGTGCTTGAATCGCCTTTTGAACCGATAACATCAAGCTCACTATCTTTGGCCTATAATCTTACATCATAATCTTTTGCACCTTTGTTCGCGTCTACGTGGAAGTCCAAGTAGCTTCCGATTTCTTTTGCCGTGGGCGCAGCTCCCATTAATTGCAAAGCCATTAATAACTTCCTCCGTCAATAACTACGCCACCAGTTGCCGTAAATGTACTGGTTGCAGTTAATTTGTTAAATGTATATGCTTTATCTTTGTAGTTAAGAGTGTCGAGAATGTAGGCGGGATTACGTCCAGTTGCAACATAAGCAATACCGCCATTGGTACCTTCAGCTTGAAATACAAGGTCATGAGCAGAAGAACCAGCTGCTAAGTGAAGAACACCAACTTTCTTTTGGAAAAGCGCATTGCCGAAGCCATTAACAGTTGAATCGGCATTATAGAGAGTTGCCGAAGGGAATCCAGTCCAAGCTCCGCCATCAGAAGTATTGCCAGCTGTACCGTAACGATAGAAGAAAGAATTAGCTACAGAGACGGATTGGTAAGATGGTAAGCGCTTAGCAGATAAAGCATTAATATCACCACTTAATTGGCTTTTAAGGGCGTACTCACTTGATGGAAGTCCGCCTAGCTTGTTTGCGTTATTTGCTGTCGAAGCATTTTCTACATAGTTAATATTGATAGCAAATGTTCCCGCATTTGCCCTTGTAAAAGTGACTTTTGAGCTGGATGCCAGAGCACTTACAAGAGCAGTTCTATCAGCGGCATATTCTGTATAATTTGAACTATCAAGGAATTTATTCCAGTCACGTCCAGCTAAATGTCCACTGCCGTTAGAAGAACGATAGTAAGCGCCAGTACCATTTTGAACATTAAAAGCAATTTGAGAAGCCCACTAATCACTACCATCTGCCCAAGCCATACTTTGCACATGGACCCAGCCAGCTTTACCTAATGGATTATCAGTCGCAGAATTAATCATGCCTTGAGCAAAATGCTTCTTTGATAAATCATTGACAGTTACAGTATTGCTTTCACCGACATTGGAACTATTATAAACTCGGACATAATTGACAGAATTCGCGGTTGGTGGTGCGCTTTTAGCATACTCTGCTGTCGAAGCATTCGCCGCGCTATTGGCATAATTTGCAGTTGAAGCGTTCGTTGCATTGGTTGCATTTTCGGCTTTGGTGGCATAACTTGCGCTTGAAGCGTTGCTTACATTATTAATAGTCTTCTAAACAGTCCCGCCATTAGCTCTGGTCAACTTAACTATATTATTAGTTGCAGTATCTAAACCAGTGAAGGCATTACCACCACCCGCAGATGCAAGAACTTGGCTTAAAGAACTACCACCGAGCGCATTTGAGTTAGAAGCTGTACCATCTAAATTAGCGTAGATTGTAGAACGCACAAGACTTATTGCTGGACAAGAAGTTTGCGGCTGGACCGTCTATTGAGAGTTAGTGTAAGCAGAGGTTTTAATGCTCCAATCAAATTTCTCAGAAGAACGAATAAAGTACTTTCCACCGCCACGCATCCAAATCACCGGGCAGCTTGCATTAGTCATTTGGCTATAACTAATCGGGATACCAGAACAAAAACTCCAAGAATAGTCTAATACAATTGTACCAGCGTTAGTTGTCCCCCAGCCCGCAGCTTTTACTAAGACATCTAAATTACAAGTAAAACCAGAATTATGCGTTGACCAAGCTGGTTTTGTGCCACTGTTTAATTGTACATAGCAAATAATTCTTGAATATCCACGGTAAGGAATGGAGCTACCAACTACTGGATACCAGGTATTCTAATCGTATGTAGAACTGCTTAAATCAATAGTCTAATGTAATTGTGTTGAGTTTAATTGATAATTTGACTCGCTTTCGCCGCCTTTTGTGTAATTGGCGGTTCCAGCAGAGACGGCTGAGCCAGTAATATTTGTAGTCAAACTGTTCTTTACTGGGTTATATTTAAAATTATCATTATAAACAGCCATATCGCGAACATCGCTATCACTAAACCAAACATTTCGTGCAGCGTCTGCTGTTCCTGTACCCAATGTTAAGCGATCGGCATTTTTTGCTTTGTCAACCGCAACGCCTAATCTCTAAACTGTTCCACTAACACTCTAATCAAGTCTAAGAGTACTATCATTAGCTCCATTTAATGAAAAAATGAGAGAGCCATCCTCTTTAGCCAATGAGTCGACTTTACTCTCTTGACCTCTTTTCATCTTGAAAAGACTCATATGACTCCCTCCTTTTAAAATTCAATCCATTCAAGTTGAGACGTAGTAGCTAAACCTAATGAATCAATATAAGATACTACATTTTTCGCTAATACTATTTTAGCACTAGTTGCTGATGCTGTCAAATCATTGGAATCAACTGCATGGAAACCATCAACAGTGTCGGCATTCTTTGCATTACCATTTAAATAGGCAGTTACGGTAGTGGCAGAAACTTTTCCTAAACCACTGACATCACCCGAAGGGTTAATTGTTATCTATTTGGTACTAGTATTCTAAGTTCCATTAATAATTGCGTCAGTAGCATAATTTAAATAGAGAATATTTCCGCTATAAGGACCAAATGTCCAAGCACCACCTTCAGTTTTAGTTCTAAATAATGGATTATAACCAGTATATGTATTTTGATTAATGAAAACACCAGTTCCTTTGTGTCCATCCAACCAAGAAACAGAAGTACCACCTTTAACAATCTAACCACCAGGAACAATATTGCCGCGGATAGTAAGATTACCGTCTTTAGAACTAAGAGACATTATTGGAGTAGGAGTAACAGAAGAAGCAACTGAAGAATTAGCCGCAGCCTCCCAAATCCAACCATATCCAGAAGCATTTTCTATTAAACTTCTTTGTGCCCAAGAGGTAACGGAACCATAAGTTGATGGAGTGCCACCAGTAGGTGCAGTTCCAGCTGTCCTGTCACTCATGTAATTAATCCAAGTGACATAAGAAGGATCCCACCAATTAATCTCTCCATGACGAGAACCTTTTTCACGGTTTAATTGTAAACCTCTACCATTAATAGTAACTTTAGTATTAACGGTTAAATCGCCAGTTAATGTACCGCCAGATAAAGGTAAATAATTACCAATTACACTTTTTGTTTTTGCTGCAACATAAGCAGTAGTCGCACCAGCGGTGAAATAATTATTAGTTGAACTAATAGCTGAAGCAGAAGAAGCTAGAGCATCTGCACCAGTAATAACTTTATGCCATTCACCCCAAACAGAATCGCTTGTTGCGCCACGAGTAAACATTTTAGTGTCTGAATAAGCAATCTAAAATGGGCGTCCGCCAGAATCATCGCCCCATGGAATATGAGTTATAACATGAGAAAACTAACCAGCTCCAGCTAATCCAATAGTAGCGCTGCTTTTAAACTCTTCTTTTGAACCCATTTGATAAGTCATATAGGTTGCAGGAAGAGTATTGACTGAACGAGTATCAATTGAACGAACAAAATAAGTTGCGTCCGAATCGCCATTTAAACGTCCAACAAGAGTAGTAAAAGCCGCTTTGCTGCCACTTAACGTAGTAACCGTACCTTGATTAGCTTTTAACTGCGTCATGGTACTTTGTAATGCACTAATTGTCCCCGCATTAGCAGTTACATTTGCTGCACTCGCTACCTTCTAGTCACCAACTGCAATAACAATATTATTGCTCTTAGCTGCAAATTTTGAACTCTTTGAATCTCCAACATAAACATTTCCATCATCGCCAGATGGAATTAATGTCCAAGAACCAGAATAAATAAACAAATCTCCTACTTCGGCAGCTATTGAAGAATAAGTTCCCGCAGTTATAACTTTATATGCATCACCAGTTCTAGCAGTTGTAGGTAAAGCTGTAATAGTTGGTTTTTGAGCTGTTGCACCAAGAGTGCCCATATAGTGCATAGCATCATTAGCAGCAATGGATGAATCAATTTTATCAGTAATGTCCTTGAGCGATGAACCACCAAGAGCATTAGAATTTTTAGCTAGGTCAGCATTAGTTGCATGAGCTACATTGTTGACGGTTAAAGTTGTGCCAGTTGAACCGTCGGAACGACCAAGAATAATAGTTGCATTGGAAACTGATGCACTATTGTAGGCATTTTTATTTGCTGCATAAGAGGTATAGTTAGCACTATCGAGAACAGTATTCCAGCTACCCCATACAGAGCCACCCATCCCACGAACAGCCATGTGTCCATTTTTGTCAGCTTCTACCGCGATTTGTGCATCCCAACCACCTTTATTATCCCAATCTAAATGAATAATATGTGCATCAAAAGGCTGATTTTTTGCCTCCGTAACAACAAATTTCTTTAAACCGCCTGCCCCTGTAATCCCAATATTTACATCAGAAGGACGAGCAGTTGGATTTCGTCCTAGATAAATCGCTGTACTTGCATTACTCGCAGTTTTAGCATAATTGGCGGTTGAAGCATTAGATACATTATTAATTATTTTCTCAACTGTACTACCATTAGCTCTAGTTAATTTAACCTTGTCATTAGTAGTTGTATCTAAATCAGTAAAAGCAGTTCCATCACCAGTAGAATTATTGATTTTATCGACAATATTTTTTAAACTACTGCCACCAAGAGCGCCAGAGTTCTTCGAATAATCTGCTGTCCCTTTAAGCGCGCCTTGGAATGTATCAGCAATAACAGTACCATTATCATTAATAGCAAATAAATCTTTATAGGTCTTGCCGGCATCTGTCGATTGCTAAAAACTAAATACTGCATCATTAGCTATTGCATTATCGAAGATGTTGATACGCTAACGATAAATTTCATTATTCTAATCAATTACCGCAGGACCACCATCACCAAAAGTAACAGTAGACGCAAGTTTACTAATAGAACTATCGTTTAATGTACCCCAACCAGGATTGCCACTTGCATCAGTACGATAAACTTTATTTGCCGCATTCGGTGCAGGAGCATAACCACTTTGAGTCTTAGTGTTTAAACGGTTCTATTCAACCCAATCTTTCCAAACTTTTGTTCCTGCGTCATAATAACGAACGAATTGTTTCTCCTAATCATCAGAAGCGTAGCAAATTTGAGTGTACCATCCAGCCGCACTCTAAAGGACTTCTAAACCAAAGGCGTCAATACCTGTGGGTTTATTAGTATTAGTATTGCCACCTCCAGCCCAGTACATTCCGGGAGTACGCAAAGTATCAAGATTAATACCATTTATTTGCTATGCTGCAACAAAAGTAGATGGAATAGAGCTAACCGCAGTAGGGATACCAGCATTGATATAAACCGGTTTAGTTGATGAACCAACAGTTCCAGTCCCAATTTTATTACTTACTTTTGCGTAATCAGCAGTCGAAGCATTGGAGACATTATTAATTGTTTTTTCAACTGTGGTTCCATTGGCTCTTGTTAGTTTTACTTTGTTATTAGTGGTAGTGTCTAAGCCAGTAAAAGCAGTTCCATCGCCTGTCGCATTGTCAATCTTGTCAACAATATTTTGAAGACTACTGCCACCAAGCGCATTAGAATCATCTGCTTTCTTTGCTGTTGCCGCAGATAATTCATATCTAGTTTCTCCAACATCAACTAAAACAGTACTAGTGGGAGACTTGGTATCATAAGCAAAAATAAGAGAGCCATCTTCAACAGCCAATTTAGGCAGGTTCTCTACTCTACCTCTCTTTGGTTTTAATAATTTATTAGCCATTAAAAGTCCTCCCAAGTAGTAATATCACCGGCACCCGCGAAATTTTGTGATTTAACCCAATTAGTAACTGCTATTGAGGTTGGTATTTTGTCCGCGGCTGAAGCAGTTGACATAACGGCTTCAATTCGAGTATTTAAAACATAGTTATCAAACTTCTTAGCCCAATCAGCCGCAGAAGTCCCTCCTAGCGCACCAGCGTTAATAGCATAGTTAGCTGTACTTGCTATCGCAGTTGCACCAGAGTTTATATAGTCTAATTCAAGCCAGCGATGGATTCCATCGCCAACTTTCATTAAGTTTGTATCTGATTCATAACCAGCTTCGCCATCCAATAGAACAGGATTATTGATGCGCCAAGCCTCGCTGGTGTCTTTTTTCAGTTGTATTCTAGCCTTGAGCATCAACTCACCACCTTATTAGGTATAATTGACTTGTTCTGTTGAAGCTAAAATGTTACTAGTGCCGCAATAAAGTACTAAGAAATCATCTTCGGCATCAGTTTGAGATAATAACATAGCAGGCAATTTATTAAGTCCTGCTTTAAATGTTTTGAAATTAGGACCAGTGCCAGTAACGGTTAATTCAATTTTTGTATTATCTGCAGCAAATGAACCGCCGGTAGCATAACTATCAACATTAGTTTCCTTACCAGTAGTAACACTAACAATATGGCCATATTTATCGAGCGCAATTTCTTTAACATAAGTACGCTCATCTGCAGAACCAACAGTATCACTAATAGCAGAAGTTGCAGTTGCTCTTAAAGAGTGGCTAACTTTTAATGTGCCTTTATTGGTAATCGGGCCACCACTAACATCAACGCCACCGTCGGTAGCAATATCAACTTCTTTAACGCCATCTGCTTTCGCATCAGCAATCTTAGTTTCCAAGTTTCTGATTGCCCCGCCCAGTGTAGTTGAATCATTAATATCAGATTCCGCACTACCAGCAGCGATGCCAGCTAAAGGAATATTAACTAAAGCAGATGACTTTAATGCTTCATTGCCAAAGCCAACAGCAACTTTACCCGCATCAAATGTTTCACTCTTGATTAAAGTCTTATAAGTTACTTTAAAGAACTTGTTACCACTACCAACAGGATCTTCAACAACCTCAATTTTAGAAACAGAACCTTCGTCACCTTCAAGAACACCAGTCTTATCTTCTTTGAGTGCCGCTTGGAGGTAGCTGCTTAACTTGACATCTGTATTACCAACTTTCTCAAAGCCAGGTTGCCCGCCATCTTGACGTGTAACCCAAATGTACTCATCAAATATGTCGTTATCTGTTGAATCATAACTGTCATTATCATTATGGTTATGACTTACAAGATAAATGATACCAGCTTTACCGCCATTAATATTATCAGCAAGTAACGCTGCATAAGAGTCATATGGACCTTTATAAGAAATAGTGATAAACTCACTTAACTTAGTATCAGTATAAGTCTTGGCTTGGCTAAGAGCGGTAGAAGCAGCTGCATCAGCAATCTTCTCAATGTCCTTTTGAGAAGCATCTTTGACCTAAGCCCAAAGCTATTCAGAAGTGACTACGGTAGAAGCAGGACTAAGTACAACTCCACCGTCTTTATCACCAATCTAAACACCTTTAAGATAACCAGCAAGTAAATCGTTAATTTCAGTCTTAGTATAATATAACTTAAAGCGTTCATCAATCGCTTTTAAACTATCATCGACTTTCTTTTCAAGTTCGGCAAGTTTCTTTTTAATTTCTTCTAAATCTTGCAAACCAAAAGTGTTAATGTAATTTTTAACTGAATCTCGGCTTACAAACTAATAAGACTCATAACCAGTAATGAAATCCTTAATAGGAATTTCTGCACCTTCGCCATCATTAACTAAATCAGAAGTCTTAGATGGCATATCGGTTTTAATTTGCGCAAAATTATTATTGATACGGTTAATCATTGTATTAACTGTATCATTCTCAGTAATGTCGCCTTTCTCATCAGTTTTAGTTAATTTTTCAATGACGACATCAACGAAATTATCAACCTTAGCCCAAGCCTTAACATCGGCAGAAGGTCCCACGATAGGATATAAATCATTAAAGTTGCCTGGACCTACATAGATATAGGCGACTCTCTTTTGAACTACATTACCATCCTCTTGCTTAACTCCAACAGTAGTATAAGCAGTTACAAGCTCACCCGCTAAGATATAGGGGTTATTAGCTTGTAAGTTAGCTAATGAGTCAACTTTGTTTTGAATTCTAGTTTTTAATGTTTTACCCGGCATTTATCTCACCCCTCAAAGATGAATGTATCGTCCTCTTTACCGAAGCCATAATCATCTGCGGCGCCACCAGAGCACAATCGAACCTCATCTTGGTTCTTTATATATTCAGAATCATCAAGAGGAAGCCCGCGATAAACCTTTGTTTCTTTACCATTGATAATAATATTACCATTAATAGTAGATGGTTCTACGCGAGTTGCTCTATCAGCAATATTAGTTAATTTAGCAATATCAGTTAAAGAGATTAAAGAATAGCCATCTCGTCTTACGACAAATGTATCTTTTAAATCGGCTTTAACTGTTTCGACGATTTTGTCTTCATCAATGAAGTAATCGACTCCATTTACGGGCTTTAAGCTATCTAGCCATTCTTTCTCTGTGCCTTTAAAGCCATGCATAACTGCAATAGCATAAGCAGAATAGCCGCGCAAAATAGGATTAGACAATGCACCAGAAATGCTGCCATCCTCGGCAAGCGCACCAGAAAGTGTTGAGTAACAAGCAATATCGCCACTCAACGCACCAACATCGAGTACGCCTTCAAGAGAAGACTAATTTTTTATCGCGCCATATAAAATTTCATTCTGTTCCAATTCTAGTCACTTCCTTGCTTACGGTGAAACTAGACAAAGGAATAAAAGTAAAGACATCGCCTTCGGCAGTCTCAATCTCCATGTCGTAAACATAAGATTTGCCCATTTGCGCTTGAGCGGTATCTTCTGGTTTTATATGCCAAACAAGAGTATCATAAGGGATTTGACTCTCAAACAATATTTTTGTGGCAGAAGCATCCTGTCTTACTTGCGCGCGAATCTTATCGTTGGGACCTAGAGTATAGGGGTTGCCCTTAGAATCAGTGATGGAAACTGTGATATAAGCACTATCTCCACGAGTGATTGTAATATTTGTTCCTTGTGTAGAAAGCATACCTCTCCCTCCTATCGAAGTTATCTAATGGTAAAGTAAGATTTTTGGACATTAATTATAAGTATTAAATAAAAATGCGCCGGATATAAAATCCGACGCAATTAAATAATTTATTTAGTTTTTGCTCCACCGCAAAGTAGATCAATCATCTTATCCAATTCAGAATCACTTAATTTATTTACATCAGCAGTATTAAGCTGAGACATAGCTTTAACATAGTCTGGATTGAAAAATAAATCAATCAAATTGCTCATGGGATTATTATTTTTCATCTTTATGTAGCTCCAAATATTTTAAATCTCGAAGAATAATCTCTTCACCAGGCTCTCCTGGTGAATAACTAAACCGAAGATTATGTGAAAGAGTTGCAGCATAATCATTCCAGCTTTGAGCATAGGGTTTAAACCATTTATGTTTCCAATAGGCAAATACTTCCGCTTGATTCCGCGGAATCCCAATGCCCATTAGGAGTTTAATAAATCTTTTCTTAGTCATGATTCGTCCTTTCAAAAAATAGAGAGTTAATCTGTGACAAGATAATACTCCTTTATAAATTCTTCAGTCGAATCGTTCTCGAGCGCATATCTCATCTTTTTAATCCATTGACAATAGATACTCCAATAGCGAGAATAAGAAAGATAACTCGGCTTTAAACGAGCGTAACCATTAGCTTCGTTTCGCTGCCAGCCAACTGCCATCATAGACTTTATAAATCTCTTCCGAGTCAATATTCTCCATCCTCTTTCAACATTTCAACCAATTTCTCAGAATACCAACGAATCTTATCAATATCTTGTGCGCCATCTTTTTTATCCGCGCGCCAGACATACTTAAAGATAGTTAGTTTAATCCAAGATTCAACGGCTTCGCGTCCATAAAGTTGTTCCATAACATCAATACATTCAAGACCACCAGCTTGATAATGATTAGGATGATCAACCATATCATTAGGAACTTCATGAAGTTCATCACCAGGGTCCTCTTGAATAGGATCAAGCAATGAAATCTAGTCAACACATTGTCCAACAGCTTTAGAAGTATTTAAAGAGCGTTCCTCATAATTCATATTACTTGTCTCCATCATAGAAAATTAACTCCTCTGCATAAGGTAAAGTATGAACCCAATGAATAAATTTCTGCCATTCACCTAATTTATGTCCTTTACGTTGATGAACAATAGAACGAAGAACTTCATAGTTTAAAGTATATTCACGCGCTTGAAGATAAGACTCAGGAAGCAATTCAATCAACTTACGCCAATAACGCTTGTCTTTTGTTTGATTAAATGCTCTGCGTAAATCTTCACAAGTTTGAATTGTTTCATCAAACAAATCATCTAATTCACCAGCGCAATAAATACCATCGCGCTGTTCCATTTCTTCTTGTTCCTCGTAAGGAATCTGCTCAATCTCGAAACTTTCTCTTGTAAGCGGTTTAGACTGAATCTTATGCATAGTAGAAGTAGAATTGGTCACAGTACCAATTTTATATGTATCGAGCTATTTCCATATAGACAAAGGTAGACTAATATAAACCGAAACAAAAATCTGACGCAAAAATTTTCTATGCTCTGGACCAGCCTTAATCAATCGCTGAGCGAGATCCAAGTCCGCCGGTCCAAGAAAAGCAAACTCCATGCAATTATTATCGCAACGCAAAATGCCATTATTGTCAATCCATGAAATCTTTTCTGCATTATAAGCAATCCTTTCTTGTTCTGTGCTAAATCCATTTGGGTACTCTTTATCACGCCAAATTTTGAGCATTGTCTCTAAATCACGCTCGTCTTCCATTGGCGCAAGACCAAACATACTGTCCGATTTTGCCCAAGATTCAAGTGGCGCTCTCATACCATGAAAAGCACCTTCCCAATTAAAAGTTCTTGTATTATCAAATTGCATTAGTTTTCTCCTTGTCAACGAAATAAATCGTGACGGGGTTGTCTTTAGTAAAATCAATAGAAGTTTCCAGCCCAAATTTAATAATTGGACCTTGACATTCCATTATCTTCTTTGAATTATACCCACCAAAAGCAGAAAAAGATTCAAATGTATGAGATCCAATTATATCGGTCGCCCGCGCAGTCAAATACATTTTTTTCTTTTCACTATCAAAAATGATACGGATAAGATATTTATTTCGCGCAACCGCTTCAACTTCATAACGCTCAATATAAAAATCATCCATCCCGTGGTGTTCCATTTCTTTTAATATATCAGAATAAGTCATTTATCAATTCCCTCTATTTTTTGAATATCTGCTATTTCAAGCGTATAAAGATTACCTGTACCTTCGTCTGTTATAAATTCAAAGGAAACAATTCCGTTTAGTTTATAATTGCGGTTATCGGTCAACATTTCTGCAGTTCTTTCTTTCGGGCCACGATAGGCATTCTCGATTGTAACAACCGGATTATCGACAACTCCTTTTAAACTAAAAGACTTATCTTCTTTTCCATTATTGTATATATAATTAAGAGACAAATCAATAAGTCCGTCATTTCTTAATCTCGCAGTCCCACTCTAAAAATACATTTTATTAAGAATATCCATTAAGCTCCACCAATAGTCTTATTATATCCATAGATATTTGATTGATAAAATTCTATATAATATTTCTCTCGCTCATTTAACTTCTCCTTTGGACATTGCTCCAATAACTCAAAAGTAAAATTCCAAATACCTTCTTCACCCATTGCATCGTGGATTCTTGAATGAGCTATTGAATCTATTTTGAGCGCAGCTTTGACATGATTGGACCAACGAGTTTTTATGTCTGTACTCTGTCCAATATATATTTTACCGTCTTTGATATTAGTAATCTTGTAAATGCCAGAAATTTTATCCTTGCCAAGAATGCGTCCTGCCATTTCGCCAAAAGGCTTCAAAAAATATTCACTCCAAATCAATTTGCGCAAAGGTTGCTGACTATGGCATTCTTTAGCAAAACGAAGTAATTTATCAATGTCCTCTTGAGCATCAATAGAAAGATGGACGCGATAGAAGTCTTGTTCATCTTTAAGTTTTTGTTCACGGATTTGCGCTTCAATAAGACTCGCGCGCAAAGCTGATAAATTATTAATCTCGGCCTAAATTTTTGCTTTGTCCTTTTGGTATTGAGATTCAAGAGACATTTTCCGATCAAGGTAATCATCCAAATTCTTTTCTTCTAATTTATCCATCGCTTCACGGCGTTCTTTCATCAAAGACTACCATTGCCTATCAAAATCAGCAATCTTATGGTCATAGTCTTTTTCAAGAGTAATAATCTTAGTTTGAAGCTCGGCAATATCTCGGTTTAGAAAAATCTTTTGTTCTTCTGCTTTATCTGTATAATCTTGAACTTTATTATAATAATCTGATTGAACTTGCTTTAATTGTTCTTGATTGTACTATCTCGCATGTTCTAACGCTTTATTATTTTCTTGTTTCGCACGCTCAAGTGATTCATTATAAGAATCTATTAAACGCTAAGTAACTACCTTTTTCTCTTGAACTTCTTTATCAAATGCTTCTAATTGCGCTTTATTAATCTATTTAATTTCTTCTTGACGCTTGCGCATTACAATATAAACTATAATTGCGCCAACGAGTGCCCCTATTATAGAGAACAAAATTCCCATTTATGTCATTACTCCTGCAACTCTCTTTCTTCCCAAAGAAATATTTCACCCGTTGTTTGGGCCAACTGATTGTAAATATCCACTGTTTCTGGTGTTATAAGTGTGCCTTCAACAATAGCATAAGTTGACCTGCAACTCGCTATTGAGCCACGAGATAAACCTTTAATTGTCTAAACAACAATTCTTTTATTATCATCAAGTGCAAATGTGGCATTATCTATTGTCGCACTCAATGGCATATCAAGATTTTTCCCAATCTCTTTGCCAAAACGATTCAGTGCTAAATTAACAAAACTATCATGCAAATAATATATTGTACAAGTGTAAGTCATTAAGATTCACTCCATAATTTGACCTCACCCGTTTTAAAGAAATACTTTAAATCAATTATCCGTTGATTTGAAGAACCTCTATGAGCCAGACTGAGGTCTTTTTTATCGAGTTCAAAAGGACCATCCACCAATACATCAAACATCAAAAGTAGTTTACCTTCTGGCTTTTGAATTAAATCTTCAAATTTCTGTCCAGACCAAACCCAATAATTTTCACATTGAGTTTCATCTCTCAGTCTTTGCACAAGGTGAGCCATATGAGAACGTCCATTAATGTCCTATGCAAAAGGCTCCCCGCCAAGAAGGGAAAAACTCTTCACTTGTGGATGCTCCTTAAAAAACTCTACAATAGTAGAAGTAGTTTTATTTGTATAAGGCTCTCCAAAATTATAATCTTGCGCTTCGGAGTTAAAACATCCCTCGCAATGAAGAGGACATCCAGACACAAAAAGACTTACCCCAACACCTGGCGCATTTGCAATATCAAAATACTTTATTCCTGCATAATTCAAAATCCAAAACCTCGGGCATAATCAAAATTTGTAGGTCTTTGCATCCTCGCACGACCCGCTCGCTTTTGCTTAACCAATACGAGCTTATCTTCCGCGCGAGTGATGCCGACATAACGAATACGGCGTTCCTCGTCTCTTGCTTCTTGAGAATAGCGATTATTGCCTAAGAAATTCTCAAACAAAACAACGTTCTTAGATTCAAGTCCTTTAGCAGAGTGAATAGTAAGTAACTTAACAACATTCTCATTCATCAACTGATGAATTTCTTCAGTCGTTTTTTCTGCTTGACGAAAATTGACATAAGGAACACCTAATGCGTCAAATTCTGCCGCAATTTCTGCGACAAGCTTATTTGAACGCGCAAGAACAAACCAATCCTTATAGTCTCCACGCTCTTTAAGCATATATGCAACCGCAGGAATATCAAAAGCCATAGAAGTAACTTCTGCCATTCCTCGCTTCATTGGAACAACATCTGTAATCGCAGCTTCATCAAGATCTCGAATAGCTTGCTGGGCAACTTTGAGAATGCCAGAACGAGAACGATAATTCTCAGTCAACTCAAAAATCTTTGTCTGAGGATCGTTATATAGACTATTGAACACTTCTTTTGAACTACCCTTAAAAGAATAAATCATCTGACGTGGATCACCAACTGCAAAAAAATGCTTTGGCTTCAAAATTGTTTTAATGAACTCATATTCCTGAGGTGCTACATCCTGAAACTCGTCAATGAGTAAGTGATCAATAACGGGAATAAACATCGTATTCAGATGCTTTTTCACTTCGCGGAAAAGGCTATCAAAATCATCATCTTCGCGCGCGCGCTCAAGAATATTATCCAATCCGATTTTGTTCATTGAAAGTAATTGCGCGGCATAACTATGGATTGTACCAATAGACACTTTATCAAAGCCAGGGCAATCAGACAGGCGGTCTTTCATTTCTTGCGCCGCATTGTTTGTATATGTAATAAGAATAAGCTCTGATGGTTTTACTCCATTAAGAAGCAAATACTTCGCGCGTTCAGTTAGAGTGCGAGTTTTACCTGCTCCCGCACAGCTAATAACCAGAACTTTTTCAGCATTGGTTTCCACAGCCATTTGCTGTTCAATACTTAATTCCATAAAGCACCTCTTTCATATTTCTATAAATATTATATCACAAAAGAAAAAGAAAGTCAAGCATTAAAGCCTGACTTTCTAATGTTATTTAATTAAATTTGGTAATTTTACTATGTTTAAATCTTGCTTCTGCTTCAGCTTGCTTGCCAGGATTAAAAGCAGTTTTATAATCACCAGTTAAATATCCTGTTACTCTGCGCAAACGACGAATATTTGTACCATGACATTGAGGACAATCGTTACCAATTTCATCAGTATAGCCGCAATCCATACACATATCATTAGGGACATTGATTGCAAAATAAGGAATATCATGGTCCATTGCATAATTCACTATTGTTTCAAGAGCATCAATGTTATGTTTTGCGCCTGAATCAAGTTCAATATAAGTAATGCAACCCGCGCTAGAATATCCAGTTAATTGAGATTCAATATCAATCTTTTTAAAAATATCTATTTCTTCCCAAACAGGAACATGAATAGAATTAGTAAAGAAATCTCTATCAGAAATATTAGGAATTTTACCGTATTTTTTTTGAAACTTCTTCATCGCAGTATAACATAAATTTTCAGCAGGAGTGTAGTAAACACCAAAATTTAATTTGTATTGCTCTTTAAATTCTGCACAACGAATTTTATACAACTGACAAATTCGTTTAGCTAGTTCCATACCCTCTGGTTCAAGTTGATTACACCCAATAAGAATTTGGAGTGTTTCTGCCATGCCTAATAAACCAATGGCTAAAGTACCATGTTTCAAAGCAGAGCGGATTCCTTCTTTTGGATTATATCCAGCCATAACATTGTTCTCATACATGAATTTCGCGGCTTCTGGACTTTGTTTACAAATCCATTCAAAACGCTCAATTAATTGATCTTTTGCTTCATGCAATTTTTGATCGAGAATAGACAAAAATTTATCAACTGTCTGTCCTTCGAGATCTTCACCAGTAGAATGTTTGAGGATATACTCTTTTGCTTCCATTGCAAGAGTGGGAAGAATGATTGTTACTGGACAAATATTTCCGCGTCCATCTTTTAATTGACCGAAACCATTAATGTCCCAGCCATTTGCAGTTCTACACGTGTTTGCCCCATGTCCCCATGGGCACTGACTATATCTTCTATCTTTCGATAGTCTTTCGCTTCGAATGGGTGCCTATCTCCCATTCTACTCCCTTACATTCATCAGGGATAGTCGATACACTTTATTCATCATAATATTCAAAAATCCAAGTTTTTTTATAAGGACTTTTTATTTGTCCATTTAATCTTGCTGAGATAGAAGTTTTTCCATTTTGTATTCCACAGGCTTTCGCACAATTAATAACTGTATCAAATATATCTACTTCATTAGTAATTATATTTGTTCTTTTTATTTTTCTAGCCATAGGATTTTTATTTCCTAATTTAGTCTGTCGAATTTTTTCTTTAATAACTTCCATTTCTTCTTCAGTTTTAGATCGATATGTATTTCCACCACACTTTAAAATAGCATCAGTTTCATTATATCCTTCTTCGACCGAATTATAATATTTAATCTAATATTGTTCTTTTTGATTTAATTCTTCTTGAGTGATTGCAGTATCAATCTCTTCCATGGTAAAATTTTCTTTCCCATATTTTCTAATTGCTCTTGCAAAATGTGTATCAAGAATATTATTTAAAGCATCATTAAGATGCCTATGAAATCTTTGTTCTATTGGTCTAATTGTTTGACCAATATAAATCTTATTATTTTGAATATTTGTTATTTTATATATCCACATATATTTTCCTATGTGAATATTATGATGAATCTTAGCACGGTCTCATCTGTTCTAGACCTAACCGTTAGCCACTTAAAGTGACACCCGCAGGCGCGGTTCAAAAGATTTTAGATGAGCTAAGTTAAGCTACTAAACCCATCGTTGAAAAGTAAGTACGAGGATCATTCCTATCATAACCAGCATTACCACTCCAATCAACATTGGCATAATTAGGATAAAGTCTCTGAGCTGTTGACTTTAAAGCCAATCTATACAAATCATAGTTAGGAGTACCCGGCTCTTTATTAACACCTTTCATTACTTGGAAAATACCACAAGGGAAAATAGAAGTTCTATGTAATTTTCCGATACCGTCAATAGAAACTTCAAGTAAAGCTTTGGTAATCATTCGCCCTTCAGGTAAAGTGCAAGTCCCGTAATTAATTGAAGTGAACGGTAATTGATTGCCAGAGCGAGATTGGAGAGTATTAAGATTATGATACATTCCCTCAACAGCTTGATGGACTTCGCGTTCAGTCATATCCATTGCATATTTATATGCTTTTGGATAATATTTTTCAAAAATAGGATCAGTAATACTAAAATCATCTTTAGTCAAAACCGCTTCATCAGCAATTCCTCTGACTCTATCCCCCTCATTATCAAAATAGATATATTTTTTACCGTCTCGATAATGCTTACGGAAGCTCTTTCTTACATAAGGAACCATTGTCCAATCAAGATGACTTGCACTAACTCCACCGAATTGTTGCAATGATTGAATTTGAAAAATAACTGCAACTAATTGAAAAGCAGTATTAACCGATTGCGCGGGACGAACATCTGTTTGACGAGTATTAAAACCTTTTTTTGCAAGTAAATCATCAAAAGGAATCGTCAAACAATTATGACAACCAACAGCATAAGAAGAAAGATCATGAGTATAAATTTCATTATTCAAATGATTTTCTCTTGCCATTTTTGACATACAATAATCAAGAGCATACTGACTAGTTAAATAATTTGATGCTTCGCCTTGGCGTCCGCCAAAAGATGCTTCGTCAACGTTTGCATTTTGATTTTGAATATCAGTTGCGTCAAGTTTCTTAGACACTTCATTCATTAAAACTTGATACTGATCACGAATCATTCCGTGAAGATAACGGTATTTGATATAATGTCGCGCAACTTCAAAATATCCTTCTTCCATAATAGTTTCTTCAACGATATTTTGAATATCTTCTACATTAAGCGCATGAGTTGCTCTTTCACATTGTCTCTCAACTTCATCAACAATAGAACGCAATCCAACTACGCTTATTTTATCTACACCTTCAACTTCATTGTTCGCGGCAGAAATGGCTTTTTCAATTTTTTCAATCTGAAAATCAACTTCCTAACCATTTCTTTTTATAACTTTATTCATTGGAGCCTCCTTATAAAAAGAAGCCCCAACAAAATTGGAGCTTCATTTCCTACTATATATTTAGTAGTTCTATTGAATTTTATATCTAAATCTGGTATCATTTTAACAAAAGCCACAAAGAAATTATATAACCGAATTGATCGCTAACTACTGTCGGCGCCAACGAAATCACATCATTACCAGATATACAATTAACTTGACAATAATTGATTAAATCATCTTGCGCTTGTTCTGCGGCGGAGTCATATGAATTACCTCGTCCCGTAAATACATTCATTCTCATTTAAGATACCTTTCAACTAGACAATGTACGTTTCCTCAAGACTGGGATTCGAACCCAGGATGCTGGTTTTCACAGCGTGCTAACCTCTACACTATCCTGACGTTGGGTAGCTGTTATTGTCTGATTAGAATTATTCAATTTCAAGACGATTAAAAGAAGCGCTCTACCAATTGAGCTAATTACTCTGTTTAATGGCGGGTAATATCGGAGTTGAACCGATGATAAATTCTTGTTAAGAATTATTGCTGTAATCGTCTTTATTAATAAAACTACGAAGTTCGTTGCCGAGTTATTCACTCTCCCAATCCGCGTAGCTATTGGTGCATCTAAAGAGACTTGAACTCTTAAACAGCACATCCTAAATGTGCCGGCTTTGCCAATTTGCCTATAGATACTTATGGCGCGGAGCGTGGGTGCCGACCCCAAACAGATTTCTCTGTCGTAACGCTTAGCAGGCGTACCCAGTTCCCCGACTGGTTCACTCCGCAAAACAAGACACAACTTACAGATTTGAACTGCTTAACCAATTTATCAGATTAGTATTTTAACCAAAAATAATTGCTGTTTTAAGTGTGTCTCTAATGGAACGGATAAACAGGCTTGAACTGTTGACCTTCTGGATGTAAGCCAGATGCTCTACCAACTGAGCTATACCCGTATGGTTGCGGAGGATGGAATCGAACCACCATAGAACAGCTTATGAGACTGTTGAGTCACCATTACTCTACCCCACAATAGGAAAGAGGTTGAACCTCTTAATTGGGAATACGGGATTCGAACCCGTGGCCCCTTGATCCCAAATCAAGTACGCTACCAAACTGCGCTAATTCCCATTATAATGTCTTTCCAATTAAGGAAAGACTAGATCTTACGCGGAGGGTTTGAACCTACCTATCTTCCGCTTATAAGGCGGATGCACGTACCATATGTGCTCGCGCAAGATAAAACAAGACGACATCAATAATTTATTAGCCGCTTTGCCAATTAAGCTACAACCCCTCAAGTGGGGTCGATTGGATTCGAACCAATAACTGCTAGCCCTACGCTATTAATTATATTTAAAAATTATTTGCTGAAATCGTCTTAATAATAAATGGTGACTTCGGAGGCTTTCGAGACCTCGACGCGCGGCTCTTCAGGCCACTGCTCTACCATCTGAGCTACGAAGTCATATAAAAACTAGATGGATTAAAAGTTAAAAGTTAAAAGTTACAAGTTAAAAGTACCGCGCGGTGATTTAGCTATAAGAACATCTTGATAGCAACCTCTAAATGAAATGTCCAAATTTCACCGAGAAAATAGCTAAATCTGTACAATTAAAATAATAATTTATATCTAAAAAACTTTAATTGCTGAATCCATCTAATTGATTTCTATAAATATCATATCATAGAAATCATAAAAAGTCAATTAAAAGGCTTGAACTCCCATCACTTAGTCCTAACTTCTTATTTACCCAACTTGCAAAGCAAGAAAATTTTAGGACACCTTTTAATCGTTCATTTACAGGACAACAGAAGCATAGCGCTCGTCATCCAAAGCCTTCATCATTGCTGCATAAGCGTCAAGAGAAATGCCAGCCAACACATTCTTGAACTCTGCAACACCCTGTCCACTCGCAAAAGTGACGTAAGGATTGGTAGAGTTGGCATGGAAAGTGTTAGAACGAGCTTTTGCGTTCCAAAGAACCAGACGAGGCATCTGATAGCCAGCCGCACGAAAACGACGGACCATCTCAGACACGAAATCAAGTCCCTGTCCACGGAAGTAACGATCAATTTCCATATCGGAAATAACCACCATTGCCTTAGGCATATCCTCCTGAGGCACATGATTCATCACAGCGGTATCCAAAACCTGCATAAATGCACGCTCCAGATTAGTGCTGTAACCAACATCAGTACGCATCACAGCTCCAACCTTTTCTGCCAAAGTCTGACCAGGCTGAATCTTGATGTAATGAGGACGGTCAGTAAAAGTCATGTAGGTGTTCTTGAAAGCACCCTTATTGCGCTCAGCAAAATAAATTGCCAAACCAACAGAAGTAGCCATAGGACGACCATACATAGAATCGCTTACATCAGCCATAACTAGCACGTTATTCTCGCCCTCAATGTAGTTAGGCAAAGCCTTCCACTGAGCTTCAATAACAGGATCTTCCTTAATTTCGGCAGACCAATAGCTAGTATTCTGCATAATCTTCTCTACCAGATCATAAGGATACAAAGTAGAAGCATTAATCTTCTCTTCGCCCTTTTCAACCTTTTCGATGTAAGTATCGAAAGCAGAAGGATTATGACGCTTGAAAGCCTTACGATAACGATTCATTGCCACGGCAGGCACCGCAGCATAATCAATATCGGTCCACTCACCAGCAGACATCTTTACCTCAACAACCTTGAGGTAATTACGCAGCCGAGAAAGAGTCTTACGATATTCACGTTCGGTCAGACCAAGCGCACGAGCAGTCTTACGACCAAGCGCACGAGACTCCTTGGAAGAAGTGTTAATAGACTTCAGCCACTTTGCGGTCAAAGAAATAGGCTTCTCCGCACGCATATTCTTCAAGTCTTCAACAATCTGATTACGCAAATACTGCCACATAGCAGACTCGACAGAAGTGCCAACGAACTCATAAAAGTCATCAGCACGACCCATCTCCATGATATTATCAAAGTTCTTGATAACAGTCTGCGGCGCGACATCTGCCAGATACTTCAGAATGATACGAGCAGTACGACGCTCACCACGTCCACCGCGAATATCACGAGTCATGAACACAGTCTTCAGCGCATACAGAGGATTCTCATTCCAAGCCTTCTTAAAAAGACTCAAAATATCAGCTTCACTACGAGTGCGCAACGCACCAGAAACTGCATAAAAATCAAGCAGACAATCCCCAGTGGTAGAACGAGCGACCGCACCATTCTCGGTCAACTTCGCAGAACCATTAAGAGAAGCCTCATTGGAAATAGCATTTACAAACTTATTCATATATTCTTCCTTTCTCTTGAGGAACTCAAGACACTAAATAATAAAATCCGGCAATGTCGGATAAATGGAGCCTAGAATAACAGGCAGTTAAGATTTGCTGAGATGTGTCTTAATCTTTCCTGTGCCGCCAGAAAACGTTGGCTACGCTTAGAACATTCGCTACGACCCTCGCCGTTTCGGAAAGATTTAATGGTGGAGGATATGAGATTCGAACCCATCTGCTATCCTGTTTGCAAAACAGGCAATCACTCCTAGCAATTCCATCCCCCATATAAGCACTGAGCAACCACGCTCTTTTCTGCCCGTGCCAGGCCGCAGATTCATCTTGAACCTGCCCAAGTCAGCACACATGTAACGATAAGGCGTTCGAGAACCTTTTGGTCAATGGTTTGGTTCTAACCACTGGTGCTCATGGCGGGATTTGAACCCGCACGCTGTTTCCAACAAGGGATTTTAAGTCCCTGGTGTCTGCCAATTCCACCACACGAGCATAAAACGAGACGATTTTTTCCATAAGTTCACAGCATTATGTTTAAATCTTGCTGTAATCGTCTCTCAAGTTTCTATAAATATTATATCATAACATTCATAGAAAGTCAATTATTTCATTTCTTACTTCCTAAAACTCAACTGGCGCATAATCTCATTGTAAGCCGCATCGGTAATCAGACCCATTTCCTTATCTCGCTTTGCCGCAAAACGAGTATACTTAGTATAAACTGCCTTGGCATTCTTCTTATCAATGAAGAAGTTATCGAAATTAGTCTTCGAACCCGGCATGGTATAATTGGTACCAAGTGCATAACGAGAAGTCTTAGTCTTTTCCATAAAATTTATTTCCTTTCCGATTTTCTATAAATATTATAGCATATAATCTTTAAAAAGTCAATTATTGGATTAGAAATTTATCTTTAATTGAGTCTCTTTGATGATATTCAATTCCTTCTCCAATATCAAGAGAACGAAATAGCGTATCATTATACATCATATCAATAGAACGATGCACATGTCCACCAAGCCAAAGAGGAATATGAACATCATTATTCTCAATATCACAATAAATTTTTTCAAGAGAAAACTCTGAATCAGTTTCAAAGCAAGGCTTGAAATTCCGCATCATAAAAAATGCAGGCATGGCATGAGAACAAACCATATCGAAAGGACAACTCAATCCTTTTTCAATAGTTTTCTTTACATCCAAATCAGTAATTCTTTCTTGATTCCACCAAGAAACACCCCACTCACGCCACATTCGATCAATAGAATCCGCGCCACCAATACAAAGAATATCCAGTCCTTCAATAGAAAGGATTTCTCCACGCTCTACTGCATACACATTTGAACGAATTTCTCTACATCGCGCACCAAATATTGCCTTAATTGACATTTTCTCAATAGAATCATAATTCTCGTGATTACCTAAAATAGTGAAAATCATTTTTTCAGGATAATCCCGCGCGAAATGATTAAGAAACTTATTCCATTTCCAATCATTATACTTGAAAATAAAGCCGAAATCACCTAATTGAAGGCAATATTTCTCTTTTGACTCAAGAAAACCTTTCATTAAATGGGATTCTGCATGGACATCTCCAAGAAAATACATTCTTAATCATTCCTTTCTCTCTTGATTTTCTATAAATATTATAGCATAAGAATTAAGGAAAGTCAATTTATTTATTGCGCGAAGCCTATGCAATTTTTGCTTTTTTATATTGCTCTTTTAAAGTATCATATTCTTCTTGGGATATAATTTTAAGAGCAATTTCTTCTGGAATTTTTATAGACTCTGGTTGACAATCTCCTAGAATAATTGAACGCTAATTTTTATAATTATAAAGCGCTAAGATTTTTGCACGATGAAACCAACAGTTGCCTTTGGTGCGTTTTCCAAACTAACCCAATTCCGCACAATAAGCAGGACACCAACCACAACCACCAGAAATTGGACAATTCAAACATTCATTATCAATCCAAGTATTGACTGTCATTTTTTTCAATTCTTCGCGCAAAAGGGTATCATTTGAATTAAAAATCCCTTTCGCGCAATCTCCTATTGAATAATTTATACAATTATCATTTAAAGAAGTTGAAGCAAAACGACAACATGGATATGCTTTTCCATCAACTGAAAAACAAAATGAATCTCCGAAAATTTCACAAGGATAATTAGAAAAATCAAGAATCTGTCTGGGGTATTCGTTGAGAATACTAATTCTTTCATCCCAAATTTTATTGCTAATTACGTATTGCCCAATTTCTTTAAATTGTTTATAAACCTATTGGGCATCTTTTTCAGAATAAATATCTTCGTAAATAGGTGTGCTAACAATATGTTTAAAACCATTTTCAAGAAAAAATTTTAAAGAAGGAGCTATATAATTAATATCTTCTTTTGAAAAAGTCATTTTAATATGATCTAGGCCATGCTTTTTTAACCATAAACCATTTTTAAAAGCCTTATCAAAACTTCCTTCGCCTTTTTGATTAATTCTATTTTTATCATGCAATTCTTTGACACCATCAAGAGAAAGAGCAATATTTAATATATCCTCATATTTGAAAATAAATTTTTTTACATCTTCTCTCTATAAAAGCGTACCATTGGTATTTAATGAAAGTCTTACAAAAGGTAATAAATCCGGTCTTACAATAGAGATACCTGACATTAACATCTAAATTATCATATCCATTATTTCTGGATAAAGAAATGGTTCACCGCCAATAAAAGAAATAGTCAATTCTTTTACATTATTTTTACCTAAAATTCCATTTTCTTGTTCAAGAAGCCGAATTATTTCTTGACATTCTTTTATTGCAGTATTTAAATCTAATGTTCGAGGACTTTTAAAATGCTAGTAGCAATAAGAGCAATTTAAATTACAAGATTCTGTAATCTAAAAAATAATAGAAGCAGAATTAGCCATTGCTCCAAAGCGTTTTTCAATTTTCATAGCAATAAATAATTACTCCTTTTTCTGCGTCAATAGAATAAGAAATATTTTTAATCTTTGGAATTGTCAAAATATTATATTCAAATTGAGCATTAATAGATTCCCATAATCTATTTCTCTATTCTATCCAAGCAATCAGCTATTCGGAATAATTAATTAGCCAATCTTTTAAAACGCTATGCTCAATGACACAAGTATCTGAATAAAACTATTTAGTAATAAAAGCTATAAACTATTCATACGACTAAATACTATGATTTAAATTTATTAATTCAATTCTATCTTTTTCACTTAGCTAAAAAATTCTTTTAGTCACCATAAGTCCACATCCAAGTTTCTTCATAATCTTTATAAATTAAATACTCTACCTGCTCAATATGATTATTTAAAATATAAAGTTGATTAGAAATAATTGAAAGATTCTTCGCGCGGAAATATCTTAAATATTTTTCCTAAGAATAAACACTTTCAAATTCTTTAAAAACTATATAAGCAAAATAAATAATAATATAATTATTTAATAATTTAAAATTAAGTATCTCTTGAATTAGCTAATTCTGAGACAATATAATTGCTAATTTATCGCTCTACATTAAGAATAAAAGCAATAAAGATAATTGATTAACAAACTCTTTATGATATTGCGGCTAAACTAAACTAAAATAAACATCCACTTTATCAACAATAAAACGGATATTTCTTTCAAGATGAACATGATTAATTTTTCGTAAAGCCACGAGTTTTAAAAATAATAAAGGCAAAAGAGAATAATCTGATGGACCATAGCATTTACGATTAAAAATAAAATCGTTTAATTCTCCATCAATATCTATATCAAATATAACATCTTTAACTCTTTGAAGAAATTCCCTGCGCGCAACATATCCATCTTGATACATATAAATCACCCTGGATAATTACCACATTCACAATAAGAGCAACCCTAACTTGCATGAGAACTTTGGCAACCCATACAAGCGTCATGACAACTTGATTTACATTCTTGAACACAACTATCTTTGCAACCGCCAGAGCAAGAGCCTTCGCAGCCACCCTAACAGCTAGAACAACCACCAGAACAAGTACCGGTACATGAAGTACAACCTGTTTTACAAGTCCCTTCACAATCGTTTTTACAAGCTGCGGTACAAGTATTTTTACAATTACCCATACAGCCACTTGCACACAACCCAGCACAGCTACCATAGCAACCACTCTTACCTGGCTCTGCAAAAACACTAATTTTAGAAAGCTGTAAAAGAACTTTTTGATGATCTTCAAGAGGATAAATCAAAGTCCCTCTGCCTTTTGCAACTGAATAAGTGTTAGAACTTAAAGAACCATCTTCATTGACCATTCTGCCATTTGTAGTTGCAGTCAATCCCGCAATTAAAGGCTCAATAGTAGAATTAGAATTAATCTGCTATTCTATCTGCGCGCCAGTGATTTTAATGTTAGTTACCTTTCGACGATCAACAATCTCAGAATTATAAGCATCAGCGAGATTATTCCAATCTGAAGCTTCAACTTTACTGCCTTTTGTTAAACTCATAAATCATCCCTCCTAAGAAATAAGTAGAGGGTCTTTTTCTTTCTCGAAGACAGTAATTGCTTCGTTTACTAATGCTTTTAATCCATCCCACTCAAATTGAGAAATAATTTGAAGAGCATCTTCATCTGGCAAACAAATTTTCATAGGGCGAAAATCATGCCATAATAAATAACGTTTAGCAGAATAATAATATCCAGCTAAAACTCTTCCTTTATGCGCCCAGCAAATATTAGTTACTCGTTTATTGACTGAGCCGGTCATTTGCAAATTATTCGCGCTACACCAACCACAGTTAGAACTAACTGGACAATCAATACATTTTTGTTCTGATTGAGATTTATAAGTAACACAATTTAAGCAATCTCTTGCTTTACATTGCGCTTCAGTTTGATAAAGCCCATTGTAATCTCCGAGCTAAACGGTACTTGAAAGTTCTTCTCCAAGACAGGTGGGATGATAGCGTAGGCAAGGAAAAGCTCTACCTTTCATATCAAAAGAAAGCATATTACCAGTGCCACCGCAATAATTTCCCTCCATAGAGCTTTTACCATCCGCAAGCATATCAAGACAAGAAATATAAATGTCTTTTAAATTATTATCAAATAAATAATCACTTACTTCTTTCATTTGATAATAAAATTCTTTAGCGTCCTTTTGATTATAATAAGGTTCATAAGCATAATTACAAAAAATATCTTGGATACTTTCACTGATTAAAAATTTAATTGAATCCGTAATATAAGGAAAACTTTGAGGAACAAAAGTCATTTTACTATAGCTCCATCCCCGTGCTTTTGCGTCTTCAAAAGCTGCGATAGCCTTATCAAAAGAGCCTTTACCGTCGATTGTGACTCTATGAGCATCATGTAATTCCTTTATTCCATCAATAGAAACAGTTAGACTAATAATGCTTCCATATTTTTTCAAAAATTTCTGTACTTTTGAATCAAAATAATTTTGTCCATTAGTTGTTAAGCTAATTCTCACAAAAGGAACAAGTTCGGGGCGAATTATATATAAGCGCGGCAGAAAATAAGACATAATTCCGTCAATTAAATCTGGGCAAAGCAAAGGCTCACCACCAATGAATTCAAGAATTAAACCTCTTAAAGTTTTTCGTCCTAAAAATCCTTCTGGCTTATCTATTTCTTTTAAAATTAAATCACAAATTTTCTTACCAGTTTCAAGAGACATATTCTCTGAACTTTTATTACATTCGTAGCAATAATCACATCTTAAATTACAGGCATTAGTAATCTAAAATGTTACTTCACGGCAAGCTCCTAAATAATAATCTCCTTTTGTAACTAAATCAACAGGAAGTAAAGCCTCCGCAACTTCCTCTTGGTATGTTTTAAATCTGTGCGGCATAAGTATATACTATCTCCTATTCTTCGGGGTAAATTACATAATTAAGATTATTAGTTTCTCTATTGCAAGGAACATTGCCTGCATATTTAAAAGCTATTTCACGCGCAAGATTAGTAAGCTCTTCTGAATTTTTTACATAATCTTGAGAATATTTTTCAAAAGATTCTTTCAAAATTGTCGGGTCTATGCTTTCATCTTGGCAAGTTTTCAAAATTAATTGAATTAGATTACGCAAACTCATATTCTTAAAATTTAAAGTCTTATATTTTCGCGCTTCTTCTATATCAATCCTAGCCCTAACATTCTAATATGTCTTCATAATAAGCCTCCCGGCGCAGATAATAACGTTTTATTGTTTCTTCTACAAGTGCAGAATTTTCTTTAATAATTGATTCTTCCCAGCCGTCTGTAATTTTTAAACTATGAGCAATTTCTATTGCCCATATCCCAAAAAAAGAATTAGGCGGGAAAGAATTTAATTGATCAATTTGAATTTTATTGGATAAATTTGAAACATCTTTTGAATTAAAATAACAGATTAAAAAAGAAATAAACTAAATCATTTGTTTTCTTGCTTCTTTGTTAATCTCCAATTTTAAATACTAATCATTTAAAACAAAAATTTTCTAAATAATTTGTTCGATTTCTTCAAAAGATTTATTCTCTATTGGTAAATCTAATTGAATAATTCCAAGAAATAAATCTATCCAAAAATTGTTTTTATCGATCCTTTTATACCAAAACTAATTAAAAAAAGTTCGGTAATACAGCAATGTCTAGGGAAATTCCGTGCAGAACAATTCAGTTATTGCTTTAACAAAATCTAAACGTCCTTTTCCAGTGAAATATTCCATTTTACCTCATACAAAAAATGTCTGGAATAGCAATATCCCAGACACATAAACTTATTTTATTTCAAGACAGCTTTTTTCTGTAAATGCCATACAAAAATAAATTGCTGCGACTGTCTCGCTATGGCTGACCTTCTCTGGAATCGAACCGAGACATGGTGGGTTAGAGCCACCTAGACTAACCATTATCTGAAAGGTCAATATATTGAGAGATGAAATTCATCTCTCAGATTCTATAATTAGTATATCATAATTTGACTCTCAAGTCAAATTATTAATTCTTTTTCAAACAAGGATTTAGGCGTTCAAAAGTTGCACACAAGCAATCTTCGTCAGATAGGCATCTTGCAAGAATATTCAAAAGACAATTATCTTCATCTTCTACAACAATCTTCACTGGTTTAGAATAATCCAAACTCATTAAACCAAGAATGCTTTTTGCATCTGCAATAGAACCATTTGCATCATGAATCCCAATAGGGACATTATATTGGCACGCCGTACTTTGAAGCGCTCTAATCTGTCGAAAAGAATCAATGGTTACTTCACGAAACATTAGAATCCTTCCTCAATATAGTCTTTAATCTTATTTATCTGCGCGAGACGGTTACGCAAATCTTGGCGAGTTTCACCATGAAAAGCGCAAAGAGGACAAGAACAATGAACTTTACCTTTTGATAAGCGATGTGATTGAGATTTAATCATATCATACCAAACCTTATCACAATACACATTCTTAATGATATTCTCGCGTTTGTGAATGTGCTTCTTTGCGGCTTTGCGTCTAAAATCTTCAGTCCTAGTCATAAAACCACTCCTTAATTCATTTGTTCTGATGGCACGAGTCTAAGGATTTGAACCTTAATCATACGGTTTTGGAGACCGATATTTTACCATTAAACTACACTCGCATAAAAGGCCGGTATCTCAAGTACCTTAATCTCATTGAGAATCAATCAATGCTACCCTTGGCGCCGCCGACAGGAGTCGAACCTGCTAGCCATTTTCAGACCTACAGTTTTCAAGACTGCTTCCCACCGTTAGGATCAGCGGCATAAATGGAGCCACATAGGAGAATCGAACTCCCAACTTTTCGCTGGCAACGAAACATTTTACCATTAAACTAATGCGACATTGGTTGGGGTAAAAGGAATCGAACCTTTACATATGGAGTCAAAGTCCACTACCCTGCCATTAGGTTATACCCCAATATAATGCTAAAACCCACTTAGCAATCAACAATCTAGCGGCATTGTTTTTTATACCCACGGTCTGTACACAACCGTATTAGTAAAGGATACCGTAGCGACCTCATTCCCCTGTCTTTTATTTTAGGTAGTAGCCGGGCCTCTAGCGCTCTTAACCTTAGTCATCACTACCCTGACTTTTTTAACATTAGTGGGAGTCAGAAACCTTGGTACTCACGGTGGGATTTGAACCCACAAAACTACTGATTTTGAGTCAGTCGGCTTTGCCAATTTGCCCACGCGAGCATATCAATGTAAGATTTATTTCTCAACCTTACATTAAATATTATAGCATATATTTTTTAAAAAGTCAACAAAAAAACATATACCATAAAGCAAAAAGGAGAATGAAGAAAACTGCAATTGTAATCATATAACAGCCTTTCTATTGGGGCTAAAGAGGAGATTCGAACTCCCTCTACCAGTTCCACAGACTGGCGTGCTTAAAACCATTACACTACTAAAGCCATAAAATCAAGAAAGAAGAATTCTTTCTTGATAAATTTTTTATTTCTTACTAGTCCATTTCATCGTTGTAGGAATATAAATTGGTTCATTGGGCTTTTCTAATTTTGATTCACGTTTTTGAAAATATTTAGAACGATAACCCGCACCTTCGTGCAATACTCTATCGCTCCCAAGAGTTTTAAACCACATTATTCCCTCTCTTGATTTTCTATAAATATTATAGCATAAATAGAGTAAAAAGTCAAATATTTCCACCAAGATTTAGAATAAAATTTTCAAAAGAAATAGGAACATTATCTACATCTATCAAATTTCTTTTTCTAAATGCAGCAATTTGATTATCCTTAATAAATTTAAATTCTCTATCTGTTGGTTTATAACCATAATTTTTATACGTTTGCATATAAAAATCATAACAATATTTAATTATATCTTCATTAGAATAATCATTAGTCTTTAAATTTTCAAGATAACGATAATAAAGATATATCATAGTAACAGTTGATTGTCTTGCTATCGCATTTATCGGAGCATTTGCTTTAATTCCGATTTGAATAGCATCAAGAGTATTATAAGTAAAACCAATTAAATCCCTATGTCGATAATCAAAATTATTTTCTCTTGTAATAGATTTTTCATTCCATTTCCAAGAGTAAGTAATACGGTCTTCAAAACGAATTCCATTATTTGGATCTTTCTGTGCGCAAAGCATTACCGCGCAATTAAAACCTTTATCTTCATTTTCCCGACTGTCGCTAAAGACAATTTTATTTTCATTAAGAAATTCACGAGAATAAATTTTCCCAAATATCCATGTATTATCTTTAACATGAGGAATTTTTCGTCCATCACTACACTCCTCGACAAACGAGGTGAATACAGCAGGTCTTTTCTTATTAACAAGCATCAGCCCGCGCATATATTCTACAGCATAAGCATTTTCAAAAATGTCGTCCGCATCTATAAAACAAATATAAGGCGCGGAAGTAATATCTATTCCTAATTGGCGAGCATAGCCAGGCCCTTTGTTACGATTTAAATGAAGTACATTTATATTTAAGAAGCGCTTAAAAAATGCAATAATATCATTAATATTTTCATCAGAACAATCATCAATAATAGTTACATTTATATCATCTGAAATTGTCTGTACTTGAATACTACTTAGACATCTAACTAAAAAATCTTTTTGGTTATAAAAAGGAATTATAATATCAACTCTTTGATTGTCCATCCTTTAATTCTTTCTCCTTAGATTCAATTAACTCTGCTTCTGCGGATTCAATAATTTCTGCAATATTGTCAACTTCAAAGAAATAACCAACTGAATCAAAAGCTTTCTAGCGAACCATGCAAAAAGTAGCTGGATTTTGACCAAGAATAGATTCTAATTGTTGTGAATTAAATCCAGTATAAGTTATAATTTTTTTAACACAATCAAGCATTATTCTACGATATTCTTTTGCATCTCCACGTCCGAGTTGATAAAAGCCTTGGACATAAAAATAAACGAATAAAAAAGAACTTAAACCTTGAGATAAAATTTCCTCTAAAGATAATTCATTATGCAATTTATCAAGAGGGCCTAGTGCGCTTGTAACATAATCTTGAAAATGATTACAAAATAAATCTAAACCAGTTTCACGTCTATGAGATAGAGACTCTGGTCGATTAACCCAATTATAAATTATTAAATCACAATTCAAAGTAGGCGCGCCAAGATGTTCTGTCATTAGACGAGTCAAAATTGAAAAATAAATATCTTCATGGGTCTCAAGTCCTTTACAAAAAGTTAAATCATGCTCTCTTAAAAAACTTCTTCTAAAAAATTTTCCATGAACCCAATTCATTCCTTTTTCAAGAGAATAAGGAATTACTTCGCCAGATTGAGTTACTTCTTGAAACCTAGTTTGAATTATATTGCGGCTGGGATTATTGCGGATGATTGTTCTAACTCTATTGAAAGTATTAGGCACAAAGAAATCATCATGGTCACAAAAAATAACCCAATCACCATCAGCATTGTCAATGCCAAATTGACGAGCCATACCAGTTCCGAGATTCTTTTCTGTTTTTACTTTTTTAATATGGAGCGTTTCCTCATAAGGCTTTATTACTTCATCAAATAGTTCTGTTGAACAATCGTCCACAAGTACGACTTGAATTTTATCGCCCAAATGCTAATTCACAATTGATTCAAGTGTTGCTGCAATATATGGAGAGCTATTAAAACAAGGAATTACTATTGAAAATTGATACATAAAAAAATACCTCTTATGAGCATAATTATACTATTTCTAATATAATTATATCATAAGAGGTAAATATTGTCAATTATTTATGGATATAAATAACTTCATCAAAATTGGGAGAAAAGGAAAGATAAGCATAAGGAGACCAAGAGGTATCTACTTCTCCAATAAGAGGAATTTCATTTAAATGAGTAAAAGATTGTGAAACTTTAAAATGCTCAATTTTCTTATGAAGTAAATCGCAATCCCATTTATCTACATCAGGTTGAACTCGCTGAATGTAATCTTCTTCATCGAAAGGGGCATAGCGAATAGAACCTTGCCAATCATTTTTAACATTGGTTTTATCCATATTCTTAATGCCAAGCTCATCTGATTTGCTTACTTCATTTTTTAATGCGCCCGCGCCATGTCGAGTAAAATAACTCCGAGTAACATAGCACACTTCAACATCAAATACCTCATCCAATTCTCTTAATTGTTCGATTACCCAATCAGAGCCAGTATGAGACGGAGTAAGATGCGGAAAATCTTTCTTGTTATCCATATCGAGAGCAAGTCCCTGCCCGCCCTCAAAAATCAAAGTATCATAATAATCTGAGATTTCATTTAAAGAACTAAAATAAACAAACTTTTTAAAATCCATTAAGTCTTTTACAAAATTAGCAAGAGTAACTTCACTGAAAAAATTCTTGCGCCACTCGATTGTAAAGATAATATCTGTTTCTTTCATTCGCTTTTCAGCAAAATACTTGTCTCGGATAAATCTAATCTTACTATAAAGTTCACCAAAAGACATAAAAAGCTCTTTGCAAGTAAAATGGAATCCTTTATTTACTCGATTAAAAGTTTCAAAAATCCCGCAACCGCAAGAGCCATGACGACTTTTTCCTCTTGATTGCTCAAGAGCCTGATTAAATAAAATATCGTAAGGAGTTGTAATTTCACAATTCCAATCAACCCAAGTTCGTCCACGATTTACATGAAGCTCTTCCAATTCTTTTTTCTCAGAAAGAAAAATAAAAGGATTAACCATGAAATGGTGATTGTAAAAGGTATCTACGTCTTGGTATGATGCCGCGCCAAAAGCATGAAAGACATGACGAAAATCTCCATTTTCTACAGTATGTCCACGCTGAGCACCACCATTGAAAAGAATATTCAGACACTTTTTATGCTTCTTATCAGTTTCGCGTGCAAAGTAATTGGTCATTAACCCTTTACCTTCATCACCATAATTTGCGCCAATAACTACCTTTACTTCTTTCACGGTTAATCCTTTCTTTAATTACCAGTTAGTCCAAGCGGTATCTTCACTAGTCGGCTCTACACTTTCAAGAGTCTCAAAACCGTTATAATGACCTTCGACAATAGCCGTAATCAAATTCGGAAGCTGCTCGAGAGTAGCTACCTTATAATGACCAGCTGGAAGAATCTTCTCAAAAGACTCGTCAATTCTCTTTGCACGATAATCGTAGCTGCTAGACGGATCATCAATAGAAATGTGGAAAATATCATACTTCTCCGCAGTCTCATCGTACAGCTCTTTAGTCTTGACGTCAGCCTGGAGACTATCGCCAGTTGCTTTCTTGAGTCCATAGGCTTCAAGAATCGGATTAAGCGGTTCGTCGCCCAAAGTGATAATCAAACCCTTTTTGCCTTTTGCCCAGCAGTCTAGCTTACAGTGACGGCTACCCATGTACCATGCAGCAGTATAACTCTCGTAGCCATTGCCGCCACCGCCACCTTCAAAATAAATCTTCTCCATCTGCTGCGCGATACGGACATCACTTTCAAACTGAGTTAGCTGGATAGGAACTCTATCACATTCAACGTCACCAATGCCCATAAACATAAACTGAACATCTTTGGTCTTTTTAACAACTTCAGTCATAATATCGCTCAGTTTCTGCGCACAACGAGCAGAAGCGCTACCCATAGAGCCGGTCACATCAAGACCGATAATAACCGGCAAGCTATTAGGATGCTCTTCAGAATCGCAAGCCTCACGCATTACGTTCATCGGAGAAAGCGCCTGATTAAGGCTTCTCTGCTCATAAATATCATAAACAGATGCAGCATTAAGTGCATCCATACTGCACGTTTTAGTAGTAGAACGATACGCAGTATAACTCTGCGCAGTCCAAGAACCTCCACCCATAAATATACCTCTTTCTTTAATTAAACAGTAGTATTTTTGCTATCAGTAGTTGCCGCTTCAGCAGGAACGGCAGTCTGAACGGGAGTAGTCATTACTGCCGGAGTAGTAGTAATAGGAGCAATAGGATTCATAGCATTCATCAATCCAGCAAAAGGATTGTTATTGCCCATCATAGACATTGCCATGAAAGCCATCATCTTATTATCGCCAGAGCCAGAACCCTTTAGCATCTCAGACATCATCATAATCTGCATAATGTTTTTCGGATCAACACTGGTGCCATTTGCGCCGCCAAACATAGAAACAATCTTAGAATAGAAATAAGTATTACCAAGGAAAACCAGATGCTCGGGGACAATGGTTACAATAGTCGAATCTTCATAACGGAAAGCAGTAATCTGGTTATTTTCAACCTTGATAACCGCGGCAGGCTTGTTATTCACAAGGATAATATCGCCCTTAAATAGCGTATTGGTCGGAATGCAGAAAAACATTTCATCGCCAACATCAAGCACAAAATCAGAGCAATTGACAAGATTACCAGTCGCAACATCATAAGTCTTATAGCCGTTAGAAGTCTTAACTGCAATGCCACCAGTCAAACTAAGACGGCACCAACCAGCAGGAACCTTTCGGAACATTTTATTAAAACTATCGAACATAGAATTTACTCCTTTTCATATTTTCTGTAATTATTATAGCATACTTACCACATTTTGTCAAATATCTTCTTTTCTACATCCTTGCTCCCAAAGTTTCTTACTAGGAGCCATCCATTCAATTTTACAATGAGGAATAATGACTATCGCATTACTTCCATTTAGTCTAAAATAAAATCTGCTATCTGTAATATTCTCCAACTTGTCACAAAATTGCCGGTTAATAGTAGTCATAGGCATAAAAAATCATCTTTTAGGCAGACAATATATTCTACTTTTTTAATTTCCATTTTGATCCCACCGAATTTGACAATTATCCCAAGCTCCAAGAGGTTTAATTTTATAGCCATGTTGCTTCACTTTTTTAATAAAATCTGCGTGAGCAGCTTCGTATTCTGATTTTTTCGCAATATCAGAATCTCTCAGCTCCATCAAAATAGAAAAATCTCCAACCGACATTGCGTGCTTTACTTTCTTTTTAAATTCTTTCTCCCACTCTTTAAGAAAATCTTCTTTCTTTTTAGGATACTCTCCAAAGTGAGATGTACTTCCCAAAAAAGCTTCTGTAGCTCCAATCATTCTTTTCTCTTCCTTTCTTCATTTTCTATAATAATTATAGCACAAGAATTAAGAATTGTCAATAAAAAAGAGCATAGATTTCTCTATGCTCTAAAACTTATTCTAAATTTTCGTCTTTGTAATCGGGAAAATCTTCAACTACTTCTTGAGTTTTTTCAAATATCTCTGGGACAATCGTAACTAAAAATGGATTTTTACTAGAAAGGCGAACACCATTTGGATAAGTTGTCTCAACTTCAGTTTGGTAAGTTCCTATTCCAGCAATATCTTTTTTAAATAAAACACATTGAGCCTATCCATTTTCAGCATCTACAATTTTAGCTTCTTTCCAAAACTCTGTTCCTTCTGAAGAATTTGCAAATTTAATTCTAATTTTTGAATTAGTTATATCTGAGACTTGTTTGTCTTTGGATATAGTGAATAATAACTTGATACCATTATCATTCTGTTGGAGTGTTATTTTTTGTGCCATTTAAATCACTCCTAGCTTTTTATCCAAGAATTGTAAGTGTGGCGATCAAGGAATTGCAATCCATAAAATTCAAAAGTAGAAGCAGCCGCGGAATTAATGCGAATTGAATGCCAACCTTTTGACACGATGTCAATTACAGGGGCAGTATAATCTCTAATTTGGAATTTTGAATAATAACCTTTATTACTCAGATTTCTCCATTCAATAGAGCAAGTAGACGGAACACTAATTCCATTAGTCGCATGTTCATCGCCGTCATCTACAATTAAACTTTCTTCATTATTCCATTCAAATGTATTCTGCGGGCAACCTTGAGTTGCGCCAAAGTCAAGCGCTAAATCAACCTTAAATTTGCTTTGCTTTTCAGCATCCGTATAAACAGAGGAAGCACTTGCATACAAATAAGGGACTGCAACCATTCCATCTTGAGGACAATAGAAACTATAATAAATAGCTCCATCATCTTGCTAATTGTTTGCATTAGTATGACGCTTAGTTAGCTCAACAATTTGATTTGCATAAATATCAGCATAAGTAGTGCCTAGGCTAATATCTTTCGCAAAACTAAAGCTATATTTACTATCTCCTTTAACTGTTGATGGAATTGAATTAGGATTATCCATCCAATAAGTAGTTCCAGCCGCAAGATTTTGAGTATTATTATAGCAAAGAGAATAAACTTTCTCATACATTGCCCAATAAGCATCACCATAAACTTTGGTCTCAATCATTTTTTCAGAATCCCAAGAATCTGTTGCGGCATTAGCTATATCGGTTGCATAAGCTGTAGCAATAGGAGATGCGATTTTCGCTACTGCACTATTAATATCTGAGCGCGCTTTCAAATCAGCTTGACGCCATAAGACGTTATAATAAGGGAAATTGTCCAAATTAAACTCAATCTTTTGTCCATTTGGAGTATTGTATACTAATTGTCCGTCAATAACTTTCGCAGTCTCATTATTGCTTAATGGATAATTCATGTAAACAGTCAAGCCCATATTTTCACGGCTTGGCTCAGTTGCATAAAGGTCTGGACTGTTTAATAGAGTAGGCATTGTTGGAGAATGTTTTGAATAATCAATAACGGCATTGCCACGCACATTAATGTTATCTTGTTGGACACGAGTAGATAAGAACAAACCATCTTCAACAACCAATGGACGTCCTAGGTATCCAGCAATAAACAATGATGCCATCTCTTTGCCAACCGTATTATTGCCATCATTGGTCATATGGGTAAAATCAATGCACTGATTACCATTGAAGTTACGATTAAAGTCGCTTCCATCAATAACTGGAATACCATATAACTTACCAATCTCTTGAAGAACTTCAGCATAAGCCATGACTTGCTGGCGCTTATCAAAATCATAAGAAGCAGCTTGAGTTTGAAGAACCGGTGTAATAATTACGCAAGGAGTCCCATTATCAAGCTCACGCTCAATTAAAGCAGTATAATATTTAAAAAACTCATCAACATGACCTTTATATGCATTATTGACAAAATCTGCACTTGCATCATTGATACCAAGATTGCACATCCAAATATCCGCGCCAGAAGCGCTCCAACGGTTGTATGCACAATAAGCATCATCACCAGTATAAATTTGATTTATCAGTTCAAACTTATCAAACTCTTGTCCATCTTTGATGCCCTTACCAAAGACTTCATTGAGCGCTTCAATCATTACTTCTGGCGGACGCACTTTAGATTGGCGAGTACTACCGCTCTTCTTTAAAGCACGATCAAAAGCAGAAGCAGTTCCCTTTCGATTATCTTTATACATGCCATCTGGATAAGTAAAAGTGGTAGGAACAGCAATTACAGTCGATGCGTCCAATTTTTCATTTGCATTACCAGTATAATAATTTGTTGCGTTACTATCATCATTAACACCTGTTGATTTTAAAGTATTATAGCCAAACCAAACAGAGTCTCCACACATCGCAATCTTAAAATGAGTATCTGCAAGAGTATCCCAGCAATACTATGTAAAAGTACGAAGCTTATACTATTTCTAACCCATCAAATAAACTTGCTTCTGATGGTAAGAATCATATTTGCTTAACTTTTCAATTTGATTCTCAAAATTATTAAAATTATCTTGATTATACTCTGGACCGTTATCAATCCATTCTGTCTTTTTATACTCTGGTATTAGCACTATTTATCTCCTCCTTTATATCGGTACTAGATATATTTTCGGTGCGAGGTAAATAAATTACGCTACAATAGTCACGAAGCGATTCAAACTTGCCTTTCCAATCGTCTCCCATGACAAAAATATCTACTTGATTATTCATTATGTCGCGCTTTTTCTGCCACCAATTATTTTCTGGAATAATTAAATCAACACAATCAAGAGTAGATAGTAATCCTTTCCTCTAACTAAAAGTAAAGTAAGATTCTTTTCCTTTATCTCTATTAAATTTATCAGTTGACAGTCCAACTATTAGTCTATCTCCCATTCGACGCGCTCGGCGCAATAAATTTAAATGTCCCTAATGTAGCAAATCAAAAGTGCCATAAGTCAAAACCGTTTTCAAAATAAACTATTGAACTCCTCTGCTGTCTCAGCATTATACTTATACTCGTTAAAAGGAATAAAAGGTTTCTCCCAAGAACAAACTGAATCTTCCAATGCAGCTCGAATACCTGCTTCAGTTGGTTCTTGGATAAAAATATCTGCAACATCGGTTACGCCTTTGTCTGGACCAAAATTAGTTACAATAGTTTTTGTATTAAGAATTTTTGATTCAATAGCAGACAAACCTTGACCCTCATAGATAGACGGAAGAATGGTATAGTTCGCAAACTGTATATTTGAAAATGGGTCTTTATTATATGGAATTAAATGAATATAATCTACATCTTTTATCTCTTGAAGAATTTTGTCTTTTAGCTCTCCGTCTCCCATAATATATAAACGAGCTTTTTCATATTTCTTATGAAAATCTTTGAAAGCATGAATTAATGCAATTTGATTTTTCGCAGGAGAAAGACGTGCAACATTTAAGTAGACCAATCCTGACGCGTAAGTCCCCGGCCAAAAATTTTGATTATTCGGGTCTTTCTTTTGAGATAATTCATAATAATCTTCGACAAAGTTGTGAACAATAGTCATTTTAGAAGCGTAGAATGGAAAGTCTTTTTTGTTTGCGACAAGGCATTGTTCACTTACCGAAACAATCTTATCATACATATCATACGTTGAATAAATTGCATTAAGGGCATCTTTTAATGGACACTTACCATCAATTTCTCTCATTTGATCTAATTTCATAATATTGTGTTGCCAGATAATTTTTTTAGTAGACGGATCATTTTTTGTTCCATAGGCAAAGAAATAAGCATAAAAAGGACTATAACCGGTAAAATTAATTATCGCATCAAAATGAGTGTCGCCAAAACAGCGTTGCCATTCCTTACGATAAAGTTCACGAGGAAACATTTTATCCAGCTCGAAAGAATCTATTCCTTTTTTAAGGCAAATCTCATTTGCGCAACGTTCAAGTAATGTCTGATTATATGTTCCTGCACGTACAAGCAAACGAACATTAGGATTAATTTCATTTATTTTATCCAAATAATCTGGATTATCTTTTTTTAAAAGAATAAGCGAAACATCATATTTACTATAATCAATTCTATTAAATAAAGAAAGAATAGAAGATGTTACTCCATTTGGCTTAAAATCTCCAGCATAGAATAATAAACGTTTTTTATTATCCACTTTTGAAGTATTAAAACCTGCTTCACTCAAAAGTCCTTCTAAAAATTCATAAATATTTATATCTTTATCAGTCCAAACATTAGCCCCTTGTTCCCAAACTTGTCGTTGAACTTTTTCCCAATAATCATCGAGATTCTCAAGATATGTTTTAAAAGTCTCAATATTCTTCGCAGGTGCGCATGGAAAGTCTTGGTATAGTCCTTGCTTTTGACAATATTCCTCATAATCGGGCGCATAAAAGATGACTGGATTATTACCGTAATCTATCCAATCATAAAAAACACTTGAGTAATCTGTCACCAATAAATCACAAATTGGAAATAAAGTATTTATGTCAATAGAAGATGGAATATATCTTGCCCTATTTTCATAATCTACATGATGCGCTTTAACTAAAACACGATAACCGTAATTTCCTAATTCTCGAATAATTTCAGTATCAATAGAATACTTTCCATCGCGCCAAGTGGGGGCATACAAAGCGATTGGTTTTCTTTCTTTTGATAAATCTATCATTCCTACCATGTCAAGTTGTTTAAAAACTTGTCTTTTAGGGATGATTAATTCTTTTCTAAAATCCTTTGTACGGATTATCTTACTATTACACAAACCATTAAGTCTCGCAGCGCTCAGATACATTTTTTCTATTGAATCATCACTAGCAAGTAAATAATCAGCACTTAAAAAATTTCGCATAACATTCCCAGTATTCATTTTATTATTAGGAATATCAAAAAATAGTTTTTTACGTGGGGTGCCATGCCAAGTATTTACATAAATTTGTCCTGATTTCTTTGTCCAATAAGTAGGAAAAGTATTATTATTAATTAAATAGCGTGCTATTGAAATATATTTAAGGTAATCATCTGAACCATATAAAATAAATCTTACATTTGGTTTATCTGCGTATTCCAATAGCCTAAAATTATTATTTTCAAAATTATTAATTACCCAAACATGAATATAATCATCAAATTTTTTATTACGCAAAAATTCCAGAAAAATTGCGTAAGGACTATCAATCATACCTGCGCCTGCAAATGACTCATATAAAATAACGTTGTTCTTAATTGGCATATTGTAATAATCAATATACTTTTCTAAGAACAACGCCTGTTTATTATTATGAGATTTTCTGGCGCTTTCAATGATATTCAAAATTTCATCATTCAAGCGCGTCACACCCTAACTTTTTATAAATTTCCTCAGCAGTCATTAATGTATTCTTAGACAAATCAGATTGAATTTGAATGTCTTTCTCGTCTAATTCATAAGCATCTGCCATATTAGTACTCCACTTCTATCTTATACTCAGATGTGTAAGAAACGTTGATATTATAAATTTTATCTATTGAATTAACCATATCCAGTTCTGGTTGAATACCTATTTCAAGAGGAGCGTTAATTAAATAAGTTTCTGAAGAACCAGAATCATTAATTCCAATTAAGCGAATATAATAATTTTGATTCTGTAAAGGAATAATAACATTACCCCTGTTCCAAGCGTAAGTGTTATATAAAGTATAATCCTCTGATTCGAGAGATTTAATATATACTTGAACACGTGGGACTCTTGAACCAGTCCAGCTAACTTTTAATTGAGTTGGACTAATTAATTCAAAAGAAGCAATAATTTGGCTATAAATCTTTTCATCAATTAGCAATTGATTTTTCCGCGCGGAAACAATATTCTCACTAACTATTAAACCTGGGAAAGCCCAAACTGTTTCTGAAATAGGTAAGAAATTCGGCGTGCCAGATGGACGTTCACTAATTCTTAAAAAGACTTTATTGCCAATACTTTCTTGAGGAATAGAACTAATTTTTAATTTCTTTTGATAATAAATATCATCTTTCTTAACACGGTTAATTCTAAAAGGTAATCTAATAGGAAGCTAAATTCCTATTTTGTATTTATCTAAAGTAGTAGGTAATTTTATTGGAAGCTAAATTCCCATAATAATCACCTCAATCTTGATAAATTAATGTAGCTGTGCTAGTATATTTTTGTCCATTTATACCAGAATCATCAATATGAGTTTTGATATAAATTGGAGCTTTCACATTGTCATAGCTAATAGTAAAATCAGATAAACGATAAGATAAAGAGCCTTTTTGCAAATTGACATCAAAATAAGTCTTTCCGCCAGTGGTATAAGTTTTATCAGAATCCTCAAGAACTTTTACCTTTTCATTTGTGCGGCTGGTGCTTGTTTTATTTGAATTCCATGCAAATTTATATAAATCAATCTGCTCATTATCTTTATAAAATTCAAAGCAAGGAACTCCATTCTCATTATTATAAAGACGAATTCTAAAATTTGTTAAAAGAGGATAATAGTCAAGCCAAGTTGAGCCAGTATCTGCAATAATTGTGCCGTAGCTTCTGTCTGACTATCCAGCAATACCTTTTCCGCCAACTGTAATTTTTAATTGAAATTTATTTTCATATTTAGGACTAGTGAAAAATTCAATTAAATATCCAGTATTATCATTGTCTTTTGGATTGCCCATACCATTTATACGAGCTGCAAAAATGGCCATTGAAACATTTTGCTAATTTGATGGTAAGCTATTAAATGTTTCTTTATTATAAGTATAACCCATTTTAAAAGAAAAGTCAATATTTTTTGCGTTCTCAAGAGCAAGTTGACTTCTTCCATAAGATTGAGAAGTAGAATCATCTTGATAATAAGTTAAAATAGGTGGAGTAAAATCTTGTTTTGCGCTTCCAAGCAAATATTTAAAAATACTTGAACTTGTATCTTTAAAAGAATCGGCAGTAGTATCTTGTCCAGTGGCAAATTTTCCCGCTTCTACAACTCCCAAATCAAGAGTTGAAGAATAAGTTTTGCCGTCTAAGCTAAAAGTCTGCCAATTCGAAGCCAATACAGAATCTGCATTTGTACTATCTTCTGCTGTTGAAGTGATACTTACATTTTGCGCAGCTTCATTGCCATCGTTTTTAACATAAATAGTTGAAATATGATCGTAGCCTCTGCGGACTTTTCCTAAATCTAATCCAACAGTGGTATCTAAGAGTTTAGAAGCCGCATCATAAAACTATAATTTTACACTCATTTATTAATCCTCCGAACCATAATCTATATCAAGAAGAAAATATTGAGTACCAGATAACTTAGTATCTGATGGAATTTGGCTTCTTAGATATATAATACCTAAATCATTTTTAGTTACCATTTTAATATTATCAATAACCATATTGGACATATTAGCAGAAATCGGCTCATAACCAATAATTTTTGGAATAGATTCTACCGCAGAATAACAAGATTTACGTTTATCTTTCTCTAAGACATAGACAAATGATGGGTCTTTAGTTGTGTCTGTTGTATCCAACCAAATTTTAAAGATTGGAATGCCATCTTTATCTTCAAGAGAAAGAGTAATCTTTGTGCCATTCACAGAGTTTCCTAAATCAAAATCTTCAAGAGGAGTCCACCATGCTTTATTTTTCTTTGGATCGCCATACCAAATCTATAAAGCATATTGATGCCCAAGCTAATAAATTGTATCTTTAAAATCTTCTCTTATTCCAGAAATTGTAACAATATAATTGTCTCTAAAAATCCATCCGATAAAAGAATTTTTTAGGCAACTCATTGTTGCAGAAATAGTAAAATCTTTTGCCTTTCCTAAAATATTTTCAGACGGCGTTAAAATTGCAGTTGTGTCAGTATTTTCTGGCAGATTAGAAAATCGAGAATCTACCCCATAAAAATATAAAGATTTTGAATAAGCGTACCAAGGATCAATTGATGCAGAATTGTGCCATGTTTCCCAATCGTCGCCTGCTATTGGTTGTGCAGATTGATAATCATAAGTATCGAAATCTTCGACGTAAATATTTTTACCAATTGCAAATTCTCCTGGCGCAATATTTTCAAGAGAAAGAGTTTTATCATAATCATAATCTTTACTAAAAGATAATCCTTTCCAATCTAAAATTGAAGTATTATTATTATATGCTCCAAAAGAAACAGTAGGATTTATAGCTGTTTTTGTTCCAGAATTATAAATTCTTAGTGCTCCTATACCAGAAGCACCTTTAAAAATATCTCCTAAGCTATAAGTTCCATTTAGCGCGGTCGATATTTTGGTTGTTTCATCATAACTATAAAAATCTAATTGAGCTGCCATTATATCACCGCCTTTTATAGAGTTTCTATTGGTCGCCCAAGTACAATAATTTGACCAGTCGTCGCATTACCTTTAGCAATTACTTTAAACCTTATTTCTAAAAAATTGCCTGGCGCGAGAGTCTCAGCAATAAGTCCTTTTTCTTGTCCATTTTGAACAAGTTTTATATCTAAATCATCATTAGAATTTGGATATATGTAACAAAGTTCATTGAGTGCGCCTTTGTTATAGAGGTATCTTGTCGCAATCTTTTCTTTATTTAATTGAACAAGATTAAAAGGAATTTTATATATAAACTTATTAGTTGTTACATCTAATTGTCCTTCAAGTGGTTCTATTGAAGCATCTGGTTTTAAATAAAGACTAAATCCTTCTACTGAAGCATCAAATAAAACATCAATATTTAAGCAATAACCCATAATACGATAACCATTTGAATTTAAATGGATACCATCACCAGATTTTTTAATTGTCCCATCTGCATTCAATTCTGAACCAGAAGAATAAATATCATTCATTCGATAATTAGTAGGATCAGTAGGATCTTCTCTTAAATATTTTCCATTTTCTTGAGCATTGAAAAAATCAACCATATAAACGCCATCAAGAGATGCTACATAATCTTTAAGCCAATTATTGAAAGCATCAAATGCTTTTCTCATGTCAGCGCTTAAACCATTTCGAGGTAAAAGATTTCCTACTACTGGAACAACTTCATTATTAAGCGCCAAAGCAATCATCGCTTTTACTGCTGGAACCAATCCATAATAGGTTGTTCGCATACCATTTTTTTCAAGTACGATTGGAGTTTCAGTGAAAATCCATTCATCCATTGTTGAACTTGAATCAATACCAAAAACCGCAGTTGCGCCATTAAACAAAGAAAGGTCATTAGTTCCACATTGAATAATTGTATAGTCTGGATGCAAGGAAAGAATTTCTTTTTCAAAACGATTTTTAACTTGATAACCAACTTCTTCTCCTGTACCATAATTATATACGTTATAATTTTTACCAAGCCTATAGCTAAGCCAGTATTGATATTGAGAAGTTACATCTTCAGAAGTATTATCATTAGCATAACTTACTCCATTACAGCAGTAAGTACCTTTATGATCTTCCGCGCGGAACGCCGCGTGTCCAGCAGTAATAGAGTCTCCAATAGTACCGATAATAGCTAAACGAGTAATGGTTTTTAAATCAAAGGAAGAAGAATAAGATTGATTCTCACAATCATAATCAAGAATTAATTGAATATCATTCCTTTCTCCCACTGATGAACCTCGAATTGGAGAAGTTGAATAATAACAATGATGGTATTTATCATCTTGAATTGCAAAAAGAGAAAATACTTCTCCTTTTGAATGCGAGACTGCATTACTACGTTTGACCGTTACAAGAAAATTAACTCCGTTTTCTTGTTTATCCTGAATAACAAAATTTTCTACGCCATCAGTAAATTCGTCGCCCACCGTGCAATCAAATACGTCAGCGATTAAAAACTAAGTTTGTTCATCATCAATATCTTCTAATAAAACAATAGGATCAATATTACTGTTGAGAATACCAGAAGACATAATAGTTTTATTGCCTAATGAATCAAGAGAATAAAGTTGAGTATAATCCGTAACAACAGTGGCTTTTGTTGATGAATTATGCGACACCGGAATTGTAGAATGGTATCCTCTTGATATAGTTAATCTCTTAGTTAAATAATTAACTGATTCAACTAAAATTTCTTCATCATCAATTTTTAAAATACTTCCTGGTGCAATTCCATTAATATTTGTTAAATCTAAATAAGCCTAAGAAGCATTAATGGTATATTGAAGAAAATAAGTTTTACCTCGTAATGAAAGTTCTATTAAAGTATATCTTTTATTATCATCTGCTTTTAAATAAATAGTATTATGTTTTGTTTGATAAGTAACTATATTATGGTAAGTTGAAAAACCCTCATTAGAAGCATCTAATAAAGAGCCATCATAGCTCTCAGAATACAATCTAATAGCCATAATAATCTCCTTAAATAATCTTCATATTAACCATGCCGATATTTAAATCATCATCATAATTTTCAAGAGCATAGCCAATTATTTGATCACCATATTCTGCGCGCTTACCGACTCCGGGTACTGCGCTAATAGTTATTTTATCACCCTTTTCTATCGGCGCTAAAACCCTAACTTTTACACGTCCAGCAAGTCCTACAGGAATATATTTGTTAATATTATATTCGACAAAACTTCTTCCTTCTGGTGGATTTTCACCACCAATTAAATGACTAAATTGGTTAGAATGAACACCAATCAATAATTTATCACCAGCTGATGCGCGTTTATAGGCTTCTTTTTCAGAATCCATATCAAGAGCAATAATATCACCCGGCTCTGTATATCCACTGCGCGGAAAAAATTCGGCATAGTCATTAAAAACTGAACCAAAAACTTGGGAACCAGTGATAGAACCATCTGCCCTAATATTGTTTTTAACATATAATGAATTAGATTGCAATTCATTATTAACCGTAAGTTTTTTATTTGAAGTTACATCATTGCTAAAAACTGTTTGTGCAGAAATATTTAACGTTCCACTAGTGATGTTAGTTGTTGAGCCACCTAAATTCTAAGTACCATTTAAATTAGTAGTACCTGTTGAATCAATAGTATCTGAGTAAGATACAGAGCCAGTAAATTTCGCAGGACCGCTAACATTTAAACCGTTAGAAATAGTAACTGGATTAGTGGTAAAAGAAGTTTTTCCTGAAAAGGTATTTGTTCCAGAAGAATTAATTCCGCCAGCAATGTTCAAAGTAGAGTCTGGGGTTGTTTCTAAAGTTCCAGAAAGTTCATTTTCTCCTTTTAGAGAAACATTACCAGAAAAAGTTGAATTTCCAGTAAAAGTATTTTCTTTTGAAAAAGTTGTTGGACAAGAAAATATTACGTTATTAGTAAATTCCATTTGGGTGTCATAGACGATGGTCGTTGTTGAGGCTGTACCACTTGCTGACATTCCAGATAGATAATTAATTGTATCATATAACTCTTGAACCGGCTAACCGCCAGCTCTACTAGGGTCAAGATAGTATTTATTAGCCATCTATTTTATCCCTCCATTTTTTATCTAAGACTAAAGTAAAAAAGTATTAAATATTATATAATAAAAAAATAGGGAGAGACAATTAGTCTCTCCCATTAAATTACTTATCTAGCTTTTCAAGAATTGTATTCAAAAAATCATCAGTCTTTTTTACTGCGGTTTTAGTTGCACCCTTTGCTGCTGGAACGATTTTAGCAGAAAAAATATTAGCTAGCTCTTTTTTAAGCTCTTCTTTACTTACTTGCTTACCGTTAAGATAAAGAGTACATTCTTTATCATCGTCGCAGCAATTTTTGAGAATTTCCTTAAAACGTTCCTCAGCATTCTTTACATGAGAAATGCCAAAGAGATCGTCGTAGAAATCTTCATCACAGGCTCTATTGTCATCATCGTAATCTTCATCATTTTCTTTGTCTTTACAATCACAATCGCAAGTATCATTGCACTTATGCTCACAATCGCAGCTATCACAGCCATCAAAATTCAACTTACCATCTCGAAAATCGTCACGCAATTCATCTACAATGTCCGCGCCATAGGCTTCATTGAAAATCTCAACTTCCTCAATAAACTCACGCAGATGAAGAATCAAAGAATCCTTATCCATCTTACGGCTTTCATCATAATCTTTCTTTTCAGGACAAGTTGCTTCATGCGCTTTGCATTCAGCTTCAGTCTCAAAAAGCTCATCACAATAATCGCAGCAATAAAATTTCTTCATATTAAATATACTCCTTTTAAGTATGTATCTTTCTTAACTTTCTATAATTATTATAGCACGAAATTAAAAAAAAGTCAAAGAATTTAACCAGAAAAAGTTCTCCAAAAAGTTGTCCATTTAATATTAAATTCTTGAGCTTTAGTTTTTGACATAATGTAATCTCTGACTTTTACAGGGTCACCTTGAGTAAAAGTAAAATTATTATGAGATTTTTGAGAACCTAAATTATTACTATTTATAAAATTTAAATAACCTTGAGAATAAACTCTTTGATTTTCTAAAGAAGTCGTTAATTCAGATTCGTCAAAAGTCTTAGCAAAAGTAATGTTAGTTGACATTGCTTTTGTTTCATTATCATTGATAAAATCATATAAAGCAGAAAAGAAAGCCGAAGCAGTTATATATTTACCGTTTATCAAAAATAAATTAACAACAGTAGAAGCTCCAATATCTAAACCTGCAACTTTTATATTTTTACCAGTTTTACTAGAATCAAAACCTAAAGTGTTCCCAATTTCTTCCATCCCAACAAAAGAAATTGCCGCTTTATAAGCCTAAATAGCTTGATCTTTATTATTTTCAGAAATACCACCTTGTGCAGCATTTATCAAAAGATAAGCTAAATCTATAAAATTATCTTCTGTCAGCATTCCAGTTTCACTAAAAACAGGACTACTATAAATTCTATTTAATGCAGAACCTAAAGTGCCACCACTATAAATATGAGTTAAATATTTGTCTGTATGTCGTTTTTCTTCATTTTCTAAGCGCGCGAAACCTTGATTCATTTTAGCACTAATATTTACCTAATACTTAGAAGAAAATTTACTTGTATCATTAAAATCAAAATTAATTTTTAAATCTGTCTGACCAACATTGTATTCATCTGCTCTCACTAATTTACCAGAAGATAAATCCATTTTAGAATATTTTCTTGAATCATTACCTGTATGAGTTAATGTAACTCCAACACCTAACTATCCATAAATCTATGGTAAATAAAATTCATTTAAAATATTAGCTAATATTTCTTGAAATTGACCATGCTTTTGAGTTAGATCTCCTTTGTCGGTTCGTTGCATTTCAAATTTAGCCTAATCTCCCTAGGCTATTAGAGCTTTAATCTAATCTGGTGTTTTTTTACCTTTAGATATTTCTGACATAAAATAAATTAATAATTCATCTTCCAAACCACTTTCTTGAAATGCTTGTCCCATAGAGCCAAAATAATCTCCAACAACAGACCAAGTATTTCCCTTTTGAGTATAACCATAAGTTTTCCATTTACTTTTCATTCTCTCAAATGCTTCTTGATAAGTTACAGCTTTTGATGCCGCGGTCTAAAGACCCCAAGTATCTTGATGTAATTTTCTCCAAAAAGCATCAGTTAAATCTTTTTCACCGCGCGAGTTCATAACAATATCTCCCGCAGTAAGTGTACCAGCCATTGTGTTAAAATAACGACTATTAAAAAATTGCATTAATTCTGCTTGAGAAGTTGCTCCACCTTTTTGAATAATACCCTAAATTTCAGAATAATTAGCATCGGCTTTTAAATATTCTTTAATTGTTTTTGTTAAGTTTGAATCATTATCTAAATGAGAACATAATTCTGTAACTAATCCGTATTCTGTCTATAAACTAATCTATTCCGCAGCTCGAACAGAATCTAATAAACGCTTTTTTAAAGTTTTAATTTTTGTTTCTGAGTAAGATGTCCTTTCTGTTGTACCATGTTCAAAAACAAAAAATAAATTTTCTTTTCTTGCTTTAGGTTTATATATTTTATAAAATCCACTATTATAAAATCGTCCATAATGATTAGATTTAGGCATTTAATCACCTCAAAATAAAAACGAGGGGTATTTTACCCCTCGTCAACTATTATAGAATACTCAATGGGTAAATTTTTAAAATAATCAGTTAAAGAATTATTTAATTCTTCTTTAGTAAAGTATTTAGAATTCATATGAATAATAACTAAATAATTAGAATCAAATTCTCTATTTATTTTAGTTATTACTGTAAAAGAATTAATACTTTCAAAATTTTCCAATAAATATTCCAGTTTTAAAAGAATTGCAAATTTCATAATAAAAATCCTCTTTAATAAATTTGCCTAAACCGGCATAACTTATCTTGAATTTTTATTATTTTTTTGTTCTTCTTTTTTTATTTTATTTTTTGGCTTATCTTTTCCGCACAGTTTAAGCAAATATTAATACCTTCAATAGAAAGAAGTTTTTCTTTACTTCCACATATCGCGCATTGTCCTCGCTTAATAATATGCTTTGTTAAAATTAACTTTCCTTCTTGTTCACATAATTCAATCTCGTCATTTGACTTCCAGCCTAAACTATTCCGTAACTCCATCGGAATTACGATGCGGCCTACGCTATCAATTTTCTTTGTTATCATTTACATCCTATTGAGGTGGATTCATCATGTTAATAAAAGTAGCATAAGAATGAGTTTCAATCATTGGCCCTGTTCCACCTGCAGCTTTTTCTCGAATATCAAAATATGTTGCTGGATTCCTATATGCCCATTCAATTATCTAATCATTATTAGTATTCAAACGTTTTTCTGTATAATCAAGCAACTGTTTAAACTTCGTAAAATTATCACGTTTAAAATTCTAACTATTATAATAAAGGAAACCTTGAATATAAAAATAACCAAACAAAAGTAAAGTTAGCAGCTAATTCTGGATGAAACTTTCATCATGATACTTTTCATCTAATTGTATGACTGGTTCAAGAATAGAATCAATATATTCTCCATAATATTCTTCCAAATAATTTAATCCAGTTTCAGTTGGCTTATGACTTAAAGAATCACCATAAGTATACCAATTATAAGTTGGTACGTCACACTGCAGATAAGGTAAATGGCAACAATTTAAAATACCTTTTACAAGAGTAGAAAAATAAATATCTTCATGAGAATATAAATCTTCACAAAAATGAATATTATATTTTAAAAGAAATTTCTCTCTATTATAAAACTTACCATGAATCCAATTATCTGCACTTGGAAGATATTGTGTGGTTTCTCCAGTTTTTGCATTTATAATATAGAATGGAGTATTTACCATTGTAGTAAGAGTTGGATTTTTTTCAATCTTGTCTCTTACTAATTTAAAAGTATCTGAAATAAACTCATCATCCTGATCAATAAAAGTAATCCATTCTCCTGTTGCGTGTTCAATTCCACGTTGTCGAGATGGGCCAGGGCCGCCATTAATTTCAGTTACATATTTTTTAATAAATAATTTATCTTTATATTTATCCAAAATTGACTAAAAATCTTCAGTTGAACAATCATCAATAATAATTACTTCAATATCATCAGAACAATTCTAATTGACTATTGACTACAGAAGATTATCAAGCCTGTCATCTGGATTATAGCAAGGAATGCAAACTGTCCAAAAACGATTCATATATTCACCTAAATAAAAATGGTAACAGATTTTTTATTTTCTGTTACCATTATATCATATTAAGATTTAAAAGTCAAAGAATTAAGAAATGTCAATAACTAAACTCTCAATTAAAGTATCAATTGTAGTTTCGTCAAAAGTAAAACCATATTTTTCACAATAAGCTTTTACTTGTTTAATTACATAATCTTTCTTTGCTTTACCTTGCTCTTCAATACCATCGAAGTATCCATTCTTTTGAAGCTGTTCAGCGGCTTCCATTGCAGCTTTAATATATTCTTTTACTCGGTCTTGCTACTCTTGGGTCAATTTTGACTTTAACCAAGGGATCAAATAAACTTTAATTACAAAAGTTCCCATAATAGTAAAAATTGCTGCAACTAATTGTAAAGCAGAAGTTAAAATAGGAGTAATATCAATCATATAAATCACCTTTAAGGTTCCTCTTGAATAGGAACATCAGATTCTAATAAATCAGCATCATTTGAATCATCAACAGGAGTTGGATCAGTTAAATCAACTGCATCATCAGTGGAATTATTCTATCCTGTTTCTGCGGTTTTAATCCATGCATTAAAACCATTTTCCGCAGTCAATGCTGCAAAAATCCCAGCGTTAAATGAATAATCTGGTAATTGTCCTATACGATAACATAAAACCATATAAGCAATAGCATAAATTACCGTACAAGCCATTGTAAAAATTATTATTTTTTTGCTGAAGCGCATTTTATCTTTTTTACTCATAATACACCTCATGTATGGCTTTTGATTGCAGCTGGGCCTACATAACCATAAACAGTTTTATACCATTGATCTTTAATTTCGGAATAATTAATACAAGTTGATTTTCCATTTCGCGGACTAGTGATCTATCCAACGATGCCATATTCCATACCGGGTCCTTTGCGTACATTCCAACGACCATCTTTAAAAGTAATAGTCTTTTGAGGAATAGATGGTTGAGTTGGGATAGTCGGTTTAGGCAGTTCAGTTGAGCGAATTGCACTACGCTCTCCCTTGCCAAAAGTATAAACAGAAGAATCTTTTGTAGTGAAATCAGCATCTAGCCAAACTAAAGGATTAGTTCTCTTGCCAGATAAACGAACTTCAAAATGTAAATGCTTACCATTCGGCCCAGCGGGAATTACATGCCCAGTATAACCAGCATATCCAATCAACTATCCTGCTGCAACTCTTTGTCCTTTTGAAACAACATAACTATCTAAATGAGCATAAAGAGTTTCAACGTTTTTATTATTATACTTTTTATCATGAAGAATCTTTGCGCAATTACCATAGCTATTCGTATCGCCATTGGTTACTCTACCGTTCCAAGTGTGAACAAAATTAACTACTCCCGCCCCAGCAGCGTATACTGGTTGCCTAAAAGTTACTCTTAAATCAATAGCCTAATGCAATGAGCCAGCAGAATAATACCAACCAGCAGTAATTACATGCCCACCATGTAATGGCCAATCTAGTACATAATCAGTGGAAGAGACAGTCGGAGTTGTTGAAATTGATGGAGTAGTTGAACTATTTTTCTTATAACCGTTTAATCCAGCTTTTTTAATTATGTTTGGGTAATCTTTGTAACAGTAATCTAAATCCACATCAACAGAAATACCATTAACTTTTCCTTTTGATGAATATTGCCACATTCCGTATGGAAGTTTGGCAGAACAATTTGTTCCATACTATGCAATCCACATATCATAAGAAGTTAATTGATTATAGTTTAAACGATTATTTAACCAGTCTGCACTACAATAAAGTGCGGTATAATATCCTTTTCCTTCAAGAATACCAAGTGCTGTTTTAACAAGTTCTGTTTTTTGAGCTTTTGTTAAAGCAACAATGTCTTTCTCATATTCTTGATCAAAATAAATAGGATATTCAAATTGTTTTCCTTCTATTGTTTTTAATAGTGCAGCCATTTCTTGATGAACTTCACTTACTGTTGAAGCGTAAGAATACCAATAGACACCAACTGGAATATTATGTAATTTTGCTTGTTTATAGTTTGTTTCAAATTGCGCATCAACTTGAGCTGGATAATAACTGCCATAGCCCGCGCGAATAATTACAAACTACACATTAGGATCAGCTGCAAGCTAATCCCAATTAATAGTTCCTTGATGCTTTGAAACATCAATACCTTTATATTTTGGGGTCATAAATCCACCTCCATTTACTCTAAAATAAAAGTAAAAGGTTATTTAATCAACTCTATTTTAACCCCAAATTCCGCCACCAGAATTAGTTTTTTTATCAATATAATTAATAATATCTGATAACGAACTGCCACCAAGAGTAACTGCGTCAATATTTCGCAAATCAGCTGGCGAAGCAAAATCAGTAGAATTTTTATATGCCGCCGTTCCTAATCCATGAACTTTAACATTAGTTCCCGAATCTCGAATTGAAGTTGGGCCAGCAATAGACCAATCAACTCGAAAACTTCCATTAATTGTACCTTCTGAAAATGTATAAGTAGTATCATTAAAAGACGCACTTTGTGGGACATCTATATTTACTGAATGATTATTAACTAAACTTGCATTTGCTGCTTCATTTGCATATTTTGCCGTTGAAGCAATACTTTTTGGATAACCATTTTTATCACGACAATAAATTTGTCCATCTATTGTAGCAAAAATTTCGCCATATTTATTTTTATCAACGTTTCCTGGTGGTTTTGGGATTGTTGAATTAGGAACCTATCGTTTAATCTGCATATACCCTCACTTAGAAATTTTATCGGCAATAGTAGAAGCTACCCAAGATTCATCTTTAATCTTAGCTTTAAAACCTTCTGCTGTTACCCATCCTAAAATTCCTTGAATTAAATCTTTTGTTTTCCCATTGCGGCCAATGTCTACGTGGACTTCAACTTCGGCACGCACTCCATTTTCATGTAAATAAGTATTTAATTCTCTTGCAATTTCTAAACTCTTTTCAGTTTCAGTATAAATTTTAGTATTAACATCTTTAATTTTATTTAACCAATCAATATGATAAAAATAACGTCCACCATGACCTTTATCAATTAAACAAATTACTAATACCATTTTTGTTTTATAAGAATTTTGACTATCTGTGCCAACAATAATGCTATAATTATGTTTTTTAGTAATTTGATTTTCTTTAATTTTATCAAGTAAAAATTGATAAATTTCACTTTTTGTCATTTGTCCATTGGTTGGATTAATAAATTTCATTTCTTCCATAAAATCACTCTTTTCAAATAAAAATCCGAATAAATATGGTATTTTAAAATACAATTATATCATACCATATTTATTCGGATTTGTCAAATTATTTATGATCTATCAAATGATTTAAAATTTCACTATTAACACCAAGCAAATCTTGCAACTTTTCTTTATCACCGGAAGTAATATAAGAAGTTAAATGAAAAATTTCCTTTAATATTAATTTAGTATCTTGTTCATTTGCTTCTATTGACGTACGCAATGCAGTAATATCTTCTTTGATATTATGAATTGCAGTATCAGTTTTACTATTCTATTCATCAATATATCTGCGCAATCTTAATTCTAATTCATTTAAATCGCGCTTTGATGCTTTATTTTGTTCTTCCAACTTTATCACCTTATTTTTTAAATCTTCATAAGGTTGCTTCATTTGTTGGATGTACTTCCATGCGCCGCCGATAGTCGAGATAGCCGCAGCAACAGCAAGTAAAGCACCAATGACTATTCCAATAGTTTCCATCGGTAGCACGCTCCTTTGTTTTCTTCTAAATTAAAGTAAAACTTACATTATATTGTTATAAAGATTTGACAACCTTTATATTTTATGATATAATATAATAAAGAAAGTGAGGACAGAAATGAAATTAAAAAATATTTTTCATCATTTTAAAAAGATTTGCATCCATAAATATTGGGTTGGATACTATTGTTTTAAAGCTGGTTTATATTGGCAAGGTATTATTCATGATTTAAGCAAATTTTCTCCAACTGAATTTTGGGAAGGCGTTAAGTATTATCAAGGTTTTAGTTCGCCTATTGATGCCAGTAAAAAGGCAAATGGTTATTCAAAAGCATGGTTTCATCATCGGGGACGAAATCTTCATCATTATGAATATTGGCAAGACAATTTTGACAAAGGCGGCAATCCAGTTATGATGCCTCAGAAATACGCTCTTGAAATGTTTTGTGATTATATTGGTGCAGCAAAAGCTTATCAAGGAAAAGATTTTTCCTTTAAGGATGAGTTAGAATGGTGGAATAAAAAGAAAAGTAATGGTATTGCAATGCATCCACAAACTAAAGAATTTATTGATGAAATGATGCGTGCTTGCGCGAGACATGGCGAAAAAGTTATTAATAAAAATTATATGAATGCTGTATTTAGTCATGCACTTGTTAAAGTTGGTTTTTGTAATAAATAAAAGGAGTTTAAATGAATAGTTTATTTAATATTGAACCTGAAAAATATTGGGATTTTACTTCTAAATATACTGCTACCCAAAAGAAAAATGAAATTATCGCTCGTATTGCTTCTAATGAATATATTGGTTCAGAAAAAATTGATGGACATTATAATCGTACGGTCATTAATTTTGATGGCACGATGCGTATGGAAAGTAGAACCAAGAGTACTGTTACTGGTGAATATTCCGATAAACAATTTCATGTTCCTCATATCGCAGAAACTTTAAAAACTCTTCCTTGGGGAACTATTCTTATTGGAGAATTATATATTTCCAATACGACTTCTCAAGAAGCTGGAAAAATTCTTGGGTGTAAAGCAGAAAAAGCTGTCCAGCGTCAAGAAAAAGATTATCCTAAAATGAGATATTATGTTCATGACTGTTGGTTTTGTCGTGGAACTAATTTAATGGATATGCCTTATGAATTTCGTATTCAAAAAGTAAAAGAACTTTATGATAAGTTTCTTAAAAATAATAAATATATTGATTGCGCGAATTGGCAAAGTGAACCAGCTAAAATCAATGAGCTAATGGAATCCGTTTTTGCACATGACGGTGAAGGTATCGTCCTTGTTAAAAAAACTGCAACTGTTGCACCAGGAAAACGAACTGCTTGGAAAACTATTAAAGTAAAACGAGAACTTGACCATCATATTGACTGTTTCTTTACTGGACGCGCGAAAAAAGCAACTCGTCTTTATACGGGTAAAGAACTTGATTCTTGGAAATATTGGGAAGATACCAAAAATGATAAGCTTCTTCCGATTGGTGATTGGTGCAAAGAATATGATGCTGGGCAAAGTATCGAGCCTGTTACTAAAAATTACTATATGGGGATTCCTGGTTCTCTTGAAATTGGCGTTATGGATAAAGGGGAAATTCGTCCTATTGGATTTTTGAGCGGTCTTGAAGACGATGTAAAAGCCAATTATGCCGATTATGCGATGAAACCCATTGAAGTAACTTGTATGATGTTTACTCCTGATGGTAATCTTCGTCATGCTAAACTTGTTCGTATGCGCGATGATATTCCCATCGAAGATTGTACTTTTGAAAAATATATGGGCGAACAACAGTAAAAATCAAAAGTCAGCTAATCTAATAGAGCAGATTGGCTGACTTTTTACTTTATAGATGTACAAATTTATAAGGAGGTATCATATGTTTATAATTGATACCAACGTTTTAATTGATTATCCAGATATTGTTACTCATGAAAATATTGGAATCGCTTGGTCGGTCCTTGAAGAACTTGATCGTATTAAAATCACACAAGGTGAACGTGCAAAGAAAGCACGAATTGTCCTAAGAAAATTGCGAGATTTGCTTGAAAAAGACGGACCAACAGAGAAAGACGAAGAAAAGAAGTATCAAGAAAAGATAGAAGAAAGAGATACACAAATTCATTTTATTGATACTTCTAATTATAATAATCTTTCTGTTGATAATCAATTATTATACCTCTGTAAAGATAATAATTATACTTTAATTACCAATGATATTAATTTACAAGTTAAATGTATTGCTTTACAAGTATAGTATGAATCTTATATTAAAAATAATGAAATTTATACAGGAATATTAAGATTATATACTCCTAAAGATAATAAATTAATTAATGAATTATATAGTAATGATTTTACTAATTTGACTTTATTTGAAAATTAGTATATAGTTATTATTGAGGATAATGATATAAAAGATGCTTTTGTTTATAGAAATCATTTAATTAAATCAATTAAAAGAAAATCTATTGAAATAAGTTATAATAATAAAATTTAGGCTAGAAATACTGAATAGGCTTGTTTAATAGATGCCCTTTATAGTAAAGCTAGTATAATTTATGCTAGCGGTAGTTTTGGAACAGGTAAAAGTTATCTTTTAACTTCTTATGCTTTGCAAGAGCTTCAAAAAGGAAATATAAATAAAATCGTTTACGTTCCTAACAATAGCCAGAATGAAAATTCCATGGAACTTGGAACAATGCCAGGTGAAATGTTCGATAAGATTTTGCCATACATTGGTACCTTATGTGATATAGTTAGTCAATAGGAAGTAATCCAAATGTATGAAAAAGGACAGCTCGAATTGCTTCCTATCGCTATTGCTCGTGGGCGTAGTTTTGATAATTCAATTATTCTAGTTAATGAAGCTCAAAACTTAACTGAAGAACACGTTAAACTTTTAATTGCACGTTGTGGACAAAATAGCAGAATTTTTTTTGATGGAGACATTAAGCAAGCTGATTCAAATATTTTCCGTCAAAAGAGTGGATTAAAACTTTTGACTAAATTACGTTTTAGCAAAGATTATTCTGATTTATTCGCGGCAGTGCGCTTAGAGCAAATTGAAAGAAGTAGAACGGCACAAGCAGCGGGCTATTTAGATGAATTATAATTTACAAAAAAATTTAGATTTAATTCCACAATTTGATACTGATACACTTTATTGTTTAAAAAATTTTTACAGGAATAAAGTCAATCGCGTTAGTGGTGTAGAAACAAAAAATAATAAAGATGATTTAGAATTAATTTTATATTATAATGAACTTTGTCATGAATTGTATGAAAGAGGAGAATGTAATTAATGGCTGAAATTATTAATGGAAAGGTTTTAGCAAGTAAAATTAAACAAGAAGTGAAACAAGAGATTAACGAATTAGGTATTAGCCCTTACTTTGTGATTGTTCAAATCGGAGATAACCCTGCAAGCAATACCTATGTCCGTAATAAAATAAAAGATTGTAAAGAATGCGGTATTAATAGTTATCTACGTCACTATAATTCATTAATAACTCAAGATTGCCTTGAAAATTTTTTTAAAAATATGAGTGCGGATAAGGAAGTAAATGCTTTGATGCTTCAACTCCCAATTCCTAAACATCTGGATGCACAGAAGATAATTAATAAAATTGCACCTAGAAAAGATGTTGATGGTTTGACCACCATAAACAATGGTCTTTTAGCTACAGGACAAAATGGTTTTATTCCTTGTACTGCGGCTGGCTGTATGGAAATGATTCGTTCAACGGGAATTGATATTGCTGGTAAAAATGCTGTTGTTATTGGACGAAGTAATATTGTGGGCAAACCTGTTGCAATGCAGCTACTTAAAGAAAATGCGACTGTAACAATTTGCCATAGTCACACAATTAGATTAAAAGAAATCTGTCAAAAGGCTGATATTTTGATTGTGGCGGTAGGTAAGAAAAATTTTGTAACTGCCGACATGATTAAGCCAGGCGCAGTTGTAATTGATGTTGGGATCAATGTGCAAGAGAATGGCAAGCTTTGCGGCGATGTTGATTTTAATGAAGCGAAAGGAGTAGCTGGCTATATTACTCCTGTTCCGGGCGGAGTGGGATTAATGACAAGAGCAATGTTAATGAAAAATATTTTGGAGGCAACAAAATGCCAACTAATAAAGGATATTTAACAGCGAAAAGTACAAAAGAATCAGATGAATACTACACTCCAGCATACGCTGTAGAACCTTTACTATAGTATTTAGATAGAGGAAATAAATCAAATTATACCATTTGGTGTCCTTTTGATAAAGAAGAAAGTCAATTTGTAAAAGTATTTTCAGCGGCTGGATACAAAGTGATTCATTCCCATATTGACGAAGGAAAAGATTTCTTTTCTTATGAGCCTGATGAACCTTACGATTATATAATTTCTAATCCGCCATTTTCTTGTAAAGACGAAGTTTTAAAAAGACTATATGAATTGGATCGGCCTTATGCAATGTTATTACCCCTCCCAACTTTGCAAGGACAAAAAAGATTTCCTTATATTAAAGATTGTGAAGCTTTAATATTTGATAAAAGAGTTCAATATTTTAAAGATATAGAACAAACAGAAGTCAGCAAGGGTGCATCATTTGGGAGCATCTATATTTGTAAAAATTTTCTTCCAAATGATTTAATTTTTAAAGAATTAAAAAGAAAATAATTACTTTCAGAAGTCAAGATATTATTTCTTGACTTCTTTTCTATTGTATGATATAATATATATAAAAGGAGTGATAAAATGAGTTACGATATAAACTCTATCGAAACGCTTCAATTTAGGGAAGCTGTTCGTATGAGAATCCCGATGTATCTTGGTTCCAACGATATGGAAGGCGTATACAACGGCATCCAAGAAATTATTTCTAATTCAATTGACGAATTTATTATGGGATTTGGTAATAAAATTGAAATTGTACTTTATCCTGACAATTATATTTCTGTAAGAGATTATGGGCGTGGAGTTCCTTTTGGAACAAGAGAAAATGGCGAAAATGTTCTTGAAGCTATTTATTCTCATGCGCATACTGGCGGTAAATTTACATCAAAAGATTATCAGTTTGCAGTTGGTTTAAATGGTATCGGCGCGAAAGCTACTTGCCTTTCATCTGAAGAATTTTCAGTTGTATCAGTTCGTGATAATCGAGTGGCTTCGATTTGCTTTGAGCGCGGAAATATGACCGATTATACCGAAGTAAATAATGATAAAAATTTACCCAACGGTACTTTTGTAAAATATAAGCCAGATGTACAAGTTTTTAATCTTGAGCCTATTGAAATTAAATTTGAGCATTTATGTAAGACTTGTGAAAATTTAAGTTTTCTAACCAAAGGATTGACTTTTGAACTTCGAGATGAGACTGTCTCTCCAACGCAAAGTGTTACCTATAAAAGTGAAAATGGTCTTATGGATTTGGTTATGCAAAAAGCTGCAAATAAAATTCATGAAAATCCGATTTCTTACTTTTTAAGTGATGGAACAAATTCAGTTGAAATTGCTTGTGTTTGGACGAAAGCGCGCAATGAACATTTTTATTGTTTCACGAATGGTGTTGCTAATGCCGAAGGCGGTACTCCTATCACCGGTTTAAAAACTTCAATTACTAAAACTCTTCAAAAGAAAATCAAAAATTTAACTGGCGAATTAGCAAGAACTGGCCTTATTTACGCAGTTAGTTGTAAAGTTGTTAATCCATCTTTTGCGAATCAAACAAAAACAAAAATTAACAATCCTGAACTTAGAGGACTAGCAAGTAAAGCTTTTAGTGAGGGATTTGAAAAATTCTGTTTACAATATCCTAACGAGGAAAAGAAAATTGAAGATTTTCTTACTAAGGAAGAAAAAGCAGAAAAAGCAGCAGAAAAAGCAAGAACAGCTGTTTTAAATGCAACTAAAGATATTGAGAAGAACCAAAAGAGGAAAGTTTTTTCTTCCGATAAATTGTCTGATGCAGAATATCTTGGACAAGATTCAACTCTCTTGATTGTAGAAGGAAATTCCGCTGCCGCAGCTATGGCTATCGCACGAGATGAAAAGCATTACGGAATTTTAGCTATTAGAGGTAAAATCATTAATTGCTTATCCAATAGTGAGGATAAGATTTTTGAAAACGAAGAAATTAAATTACTTTTAAGTGCCATGAATATTATCCCAGGAAAATATAATTTATCTAAATTACGTTACGGGCGAATTGCAATTTGCTCTGATGCTGATTCAGATGGCTACCATATTGGACTATTGATTATGTCTGCATTACAATATCTCGCTCCCGAATTTATTCAAGAGCATAGATTATGCTGGTTGCGTTCTCCTCTTTATGTTGTTACTAATGGCAAAAAACATTCTTATTTTTATAGTGATGAAGAATTTGATAAAGCTCGCGCGCAAATTAAAGGCGATGTTAGTCGTGAAAAAGGTTTGGGCGCATTGAGCGCAGCAAAAGCAAAAGAATCAATGTTTAATCCCGAAAATCAAAGAATGGATATTCTTGTTCCAGATGATGATTCTATTCAAATGCTTTACGATTTAATGGGGACAGATGTTCAACCTCGCAAAGATTTTGTATTTAGTAAAATTGATTTCTCTGAAATAAAGGAGTAATATGGAATTAACACCGATTATTGAAGAAAGTTTTGCTCAATATTCTGGTGCGGTTTTGCAGTCTCGTGCTCTTGTTGACGCACGAGATTTTTTAAAGCCGTCCGCAAGGCAAATTTTCTATTGTATGAAAACTGATAAATTTACTGCTGATAAGCCTTTTAAAAAGACTTTGAAAGCAGTTGGTTCCGCCATGAGAATGTATATTCACGGTGACTCATCTTGTGTTGGAGTTATTATGCGCGCGGGGCAGCCATTTTCTATGCGCTACCCTTTGGTTGAAGTAGATGGTGCTTACGGCACTCTCGCGGAAAGTGGAAACTGGTCTGCTCCTCGTTATACTTCTGCACGTTTGTCTCCTCTCGCAGAATATCTATTCAAAGACATTGAAAAAAATACCATTAAAGAATGGCGAGATAATTATGATGATACAGAGCAATATCCTGCCGTTTTAACTGGAAAGGGCTATTTTAATGTTGTTAATGGCACTTCTGGTATTGGTGTCGCAGCAAGCTCTAGTTGCCCTCAATTTAATATTAAAGATGTAAACAATGCCTTAATTACCTTGCTTCAAAATCCAGACTGCAATTTTGATGAAATTTATTGCGCACCAGATTTTGCCACGGGAGCAATTTTACTTAATGCTGACGAAGTAAAAGAAAGTATTAAAAATGGTGTTGGTAAAGCTTGCAAACTCCGTTCTGTCATTGAATATGACGAGAGCGAAAATTGTTTAATTGTTAAAGAAATTCCTTATAGCGTTTACACTGGGACAATTCGTGGAGAGCTTGATAGAATTTTAAATGAAGGACTTTGTCCTGGTATTGAGCGTTACAATGACTTGACAGGTTCTACTCCTAATATTAAAATTTATCTTACTAAAAAAGCCAATGTTTCTAAAGTGCTTCAGATTCTTTATAAAGAAACATCTTTACAGCATCATTTTAGCATTAATATGACGATGCTTGATAATGGCCGTTTCCCAAGAGTATTTGGATGGAGAGAATTACTTCAAGCTCATATTGACCATGAGAAAGTAGTTTATCGTCGTGGTTACGAGTATGATTTAGCAAAAGCAGAAGCAAGACTTCATATTGTTGAAGGCATTTTAATTGCGCTTGCACGAATCGAAGAAGTTATTGAAGTAATTAAAAAATCTTCTTCAACAGCAGAAGCAAATAAAAATTTGCAAGCTAACTTTTTGCTTGATGAAATTCAAGCTAAAGCAATTCTTGATATTAAACTTTCTCGCTTAGCACACATGGAAGTTGAGAAATTTGAAAAAGAAGCTGAGGAGCTTACTGCAAAAATTGATGGATTAAAATATATTCTTGATAATGAAGAGGAATTTGATAAGCAATTAATTAAAGGCTGGCAGGATGTTGCATCAAAGTTTGGCGATGAACGCCGCACTCAAATCATGAATTTAACCATTAATGAAGAGACCGATGAGCCAATAGAAAAGAAGCAAATGGTTGTTCATTTAACTAATTTGAACACTCTTTATGCTTATGAAGATACTACTCTTATCACTGCACGTCGTGGCAGAGGTATGAAAGTTAAATTAGGCAATAATGAGCAAATCATTCAAACAGTAAAAGATTCTAATCTAAATAATCTTTTGCTTTTTAGTTCTCTTGGTAAAGTCTACAATCTTGCACTAAGTAATCTTACTCTTGATTGTAGAACTCCGATTAGTACAATCCTTGAACTTGCGCCTGATGAAACAATTACTTATATTGTTAGCGATACAGATAAATCTCAAGGAGAAGAAGTCCTTTTTGTTACTCAAAAGGGAACTGTTAAAAAAACTCTTTTAAGAGAATATAATATTAAGCGTACTAAAGGCGTTTCTGCGATTAAATTAACCGATGGTGATTTTATTAAAAGAGTGATGATTGTAAATAATAAAGATAATCTTGCAATCACTACCAAAAACGGCTATGTCGTTATTTTCCCATTGACTGAAATTAATACTCAAGGTAGAAACACTATTGGTGTCCGTGGAATTACTCTGCGTCCTGGTGATGAAGTTTGTGATGCTTGTGTTATTAGAAAAGATGCTAAAGAGCTTATCTCTGTAACCGAAGCAGGACAAGTTAAAAAGACTGATTTAGATGAATTTTCAGTTACTTCCCGCGCAGCAAAAGGAGCAATTATTCATAAGCTAAATGATGAGGATAAATTGGCTGGTTTTGCATCCGTGCGTGAAGATTCAAAAACTGTTTCTGTTGCTAGTACCGGAGCAATTATAAAAATTTCTTTAAATGAAATTCCTACTACCAGCCGTGCGACAGTTGGAGTAAAATCTATTAATCTTAAAGATGGGCAATATGTAACCGGATTGATTGTCGAATAAATATTTAAGTCAAGGTGTCATTGCCTTGACTTTTTTTGTTTTGTATGCTATACTAATTATAGAAAATCAAATAGAGGTGTTTCCAATGAAGTAGTGTATTAAAGACAACTTTGGTCTTTTAACTATGTCTATTGAAACTACTATTCGAGACTTAGAAAACTTTCTTGAAAGCGCAAAAGATACTGGCTTAAAAGATAGTCCAAAAGAAACGATTCGTAATACAATAGAAGAGTATAAAAGTTTGATGGATAAACTTATTAATGATGATATTTCTGATTATAATGAAAAACAATTAAAAATGATTATGGAACATCGTCTGCGCGTCCTTAATACCCAAAAGGAAAAAGTTGATTTAACAATTCCTCTAGTCACAAAATTTATTGAGGAACTTGACAAATCAGTTACTTGATTTTTACCGCGCGATGTGCTATAATATTTATAGAAAGTTAAGAAATAGAAAATTAAATATTAAATAT
>ERZ1034897.17-NODE-17-length-115361-cov-38.513477_pt1 | contig 115361 bp, 126 predicted proteins | sample MGYA00520629_ERZ1034897 | MGnify/ENA primary metagenome ERZ1034897 (study PRJEB33766, sample SAMN09781789) | gut metagenome | biome: gut microbiome | host: Homo sapiens | place: Madagascar | study: EMG produced TPA metagenomics assembly of the PRJNA485056 data...
TTGCTGTCAGAAACAGCAATTGCCGCTTCTCGCGCATATTTGCAAAAAAAATGTCGGGAAACCATGAAAAATAATCCTCCGGAAATTTTAATAAATTATAATTATGGCGAATTGAGTTATAACCATGATTTGTCGGCAGAAGAAATAAAACAATTATTCAGAAAAAAAAATAAATTCCAAGAAGATACTATTTATTATGGTTTGACTTTACTGAATTTTTATCAATCTTTTGATATAGAATATCACAAAGAAAAAAGAGAAAATGATGATTTTATGTGTGTGTTTCCGCGGACAATCAAAATATTTGTAGGTTTTGCTGACCCGACTATCTATTTGAATAAAACTTTGGAAGACGATAGTTGCTTGCAGCAAAAAACATTGCGCCATGAATTGAATCATTTAGACAACGCTCATACTTTTTTGAAGGCCTTAGTTTTGGCCTTAAAAGCAAATATTTTCCAAATTATTATGGATACCGGCCCCGTTTTTGAGGAAAATTCCAACGTATACTTTTCGCAAATCAAAAGTTTTACTGATGTATATAATGAAAAGTGGAAGAAAAACGACGCCTTATTAGATAATTATGAAAATTATCATAAAGAAGCAAAAATCTGTCACTAAAAGTTATTTAGAGCAGAAGTTTTTTTCTAGATATTCCAAGCATTCATTAATGTTATCGGCAGCAATGTCGATATATTCGCAGCATTTGTCATTTGGTTTGCCATGGCAAAGGCGCATAGTTTTCATTCCGGCTTTTTTAGCAAATTCCAAATTTGAGTAGCTGTCGTCAATAAACAGGCAATCTTCTGGTTGATATCCGATTTTTTTGCAGAATTTTAGATAAACATCGGGGCTTTCATTTTTTTTGTAGCAGTCAAATTCTTCTACCGAATAAAATTTGCCGGCAAAAAAGTTATAAAGGCCTATGTGCTTTAAAATGGCGTCACAAGCGTCATGCGAACTGGTGGAAAGAATATATTGCGGACAAGGAAGTTTTTCGATGCGTTGCAAAAGTCCTTCATAAGGTTTTATGGGGTGCAGATTCATTTCTTTGCGTTTGTGATAAGCATCAAACATATCTTTTGGAGAAATGCCGAATTTTTGCACAAAAATTTCACCGCCGTCGCGGTAAGTGCGGTATGATTCGGTAACCATGGCTTTAGCGGTTTGAAAATCCAAAGGTAAGTTTAAATCTTCAATGGCGGCTTTGGCGGTAATTTCATCTAATAAATCATGAAATTCCGGAGTTTCACGATACAAAGTGTTGTCTAAATCCCAAACGATTACTTTTTGCATTTTTTATTCCTCATAATTAAATCGTCTATAAAAATAGCATAAAAAGAAATGAGGTCAAGCTGAATTCGTCAAACTTTAAATTAAAATATTCGCACATATATAAACGGGGGGAGGATATTAAAATGAAAATGATAAAAAAGATTTGGCTGATAGGTATTTGGACAATGATTTCGGTTTTTAGCTATCATAGTTTTGATACTTCTGAAGATTATTTGCGTTCAGAAGATAGTTATACAAAGAAAGAGAGCAAGGCTTTATTTGAGAATAAACAAAAAAATAAAGATGCTGCCAACGCATCTTTATTTAGAGATAAAAAAGTTGAAACAGTAGATGAAAAGGTTATTTTGAAGCCAACTCAGCCAGTTTTTTATCAATCAGCGGAATAATAACCTTGAGCGAATCTTCTAACTGAAAGTTAGAAGTGTCAATTGTCACTGCGTCTGGAGCCGGTTTTAGCGGTGCGGTGCTGCGGTTTTGATCGCGATCGTCGCGGGCTTTCATATCGGCAAAGACTTGCTCAAAAGAAATTTTGTGTCCGGCATTGTTAAGATCACGGCAGCGGCGCTGAGCTCTGATAGTTAAATCGGCTATGACATAAAGTTTTAAATCGGCTTGAGGGCAAATAACTGTTCCGGTGTCGCGTCCGTCATAAATAACACCGTCGGCAGGCGTGCCGTCAGCAAAAACAGGGTTGTTGGCAAAGTTTTTTTGCATGGCGAGAAGAGCGGAACGCACTTGTGGATAAGCTGAAACTATCGAAGCAGCTTTACTGCCAACATCAGAGCGAAAATCTTTGTTTGCAGATAAGGCCATCATTTTTGGAAAAGTCAGATTTGCAGCTATTTCGGCGGCTTTGTTTTCATCATTTAAATCATTACCATCCAAAACCATTTGCAGACCAACGGCGCGATAAACCATTCCGGTGTCAAAATAGGCCATTTTGTATTTTTTAGCCAAAGCCGCGGCGATTGTTCCTTTTCCTGAACCAGCAGGTCCGTCGATGGTGATAATCATTTTATTTCCTCCGATAAAATTTGAGATATTATAAATTAATTAACATATATGCCGTATACTTACAAAATAAAAGTGGATTTATACAATGTTTTTTGGCCAAAGATGATTGTTAGATTATATTATAAAGAAAAATTAGACGGGGTAGGACAGTTTATTGAACTGGACGAAAAGCAAAGCCATTATCTGCATAATGTTTTGCGTTTGGATATCGGCAGTACTTTTTTTGTGTTTGACGGTAAGTCAGGTGAATATGAGGCCGAAATCGTGGGCGCGAAAAAAAAGAGCGTGACAGTTAAGCTGTTGAAAAAAACAAAAAAACTCGGTAAGACACCGGATATATGGCTATTGTTTGCTCCATTGAAAAAAGATAAAACAGATATGGTTATCCAAAAGGCGACAGAATTGGGCGTAAGCCGTATTATACCAGTGCAAACCGCGTATACGAATTCTGAAAAAGTTCGGCTGGAAAGGCTGGAAATACAAGCCATAGAAGCGGCTGAACAGTGTCGTAGAGTAGAGATTCCTCAGATTGCTCAAGTTGCTGCGCTGGATAAAATTTTGGAAAATTGGAACAGCCAAAGAACACTGTTTTTTTTAGATGAAAAGGGTAATGGGAAAAATATTGCAGATGTGATGAAGAATAGCCCTAAAGCGGCAATTATTGTAGGACCGGAAGGCGGTTTTAGCTCTGAAGAGGCAAAAAAAATACAGACGTATTCTTTTGTTAGGTCAATTTCTTTGGGACAGCGTATTCTACGTGCCGAAACAGCAGCTATTGCTTCGCTCTCGTGCTGGCAGGCCATAAACGGAGATTGGTGAAATGAAGTTTTTAATCGCAGATGATCATGAATTGTTTTTGCAGGGGCTGGAGTTTATTTTACATAAGCAATATCCAGAGGCAGAAATTTTATTGACTAACAGCTATACAGGAATTTTTGAAGTTTTAGAAAAACAAAAAGACTTTGATTTGATTATTACCGATTTGGCTATGCCGGGGGCAAATTGGCTTGAAGCAATCAGCCATGTTCATTCGCTTTGCCCCGAAGTGCCTATTATCATCATATCGGCTGTTTTTGATCCGGAAATTTTGCAAAAAACGTATGATATCGGCGTGTCTGGCTATGTTTCTAAGGCTTTCCCGAACAACATTATTTTAAGCGCTATTAATTTGGTTATGGCCGGCGGTATGTATATTCCTCCCGAATTATTGAACCTGAATCTGAAAAACAGAAAATTACCAATACATGACTTAATCGAAGATTTAAACGAATCGCCAAAATCGGCGCGTGAAAATAAAGTGCTTACGCCAAGACAAACTGAAGTTTTGAAGTGTTTGTCCGAGGGGCTTTCTAACAAACAAATTGCTTATCGTTTGGGGCTGAGCGAAGGAACTGTGAAAATTCATATAACTTTGTTAATGCGGGCGTTAGAGGTAAGTAATAGAATGCAGGCTGTACGAGAAGCCCGACATCGTGGTTTACTGCAAGACAGTGATGTTTAAGGAGTGCTGATATGAAAAAATCAAATCCTGTTCCGCCATATATGAATATTTTGTTCAATAAATTGTATAATAACAAGGTGCTGTCGGGGATTTTCGATGATGAGCGAATCGTAAAACTGGGTAGTTTGGGCTTAAAGAAAAAAATAATGTCAGATTTGCTGCGCGACGTGGCCAAAAATGCGCATGTTTTGCAAATTGGTTTGACTTTTGGCGACGAGCTGGAGCGAATCTATCAAAAAGTGCGAAAACATGGTAAAATAGATGTGTTTGATATTTCTGATTTGCAAATTGAACGCGCCAAAGAAAAGTATGCCCGCAAAAATATTGAAATCATAAATTATAATGCGACAATGAACTGGGATGAAAAATATGACGTTGTTATATGCTATAATCTTTTGCACGAATTGCCTTTAAAAACGCGTCAAAAAGTTATGGACAATGTTCTAAATAGTCTGGCCACCGGCGGAAAAGCGGTTTTTATTGACTATGCTAAACCACTGTGGTGGCAGATTTTGCGTTTCCCTTTATTCATTTTTAACCGGTTGTATCGTCCGTTTGCCGAAAGTTTGTGGCAACAACCGTTGGAAAATTTTTGTTCTCAAAAAGATGAATTCCGCTGGCAGCATACTTATTATGGCGGAAGATTATGGCAAAAAACAACTGCCGTTCAAAAGATTTTGAGCAATGAAGATGTAAAGAAACTAACAAAACTATTTCACGGCAAATAAGCTCTATTTATCGAGTTCTTTTTGTTTGTTTAAGAAATTCATCAAATCAAATGTTTTTTTGCTGTGCTGTTTCTCTGTTTGTTGCTGTTTTAGCAGCTCTTCATGATTGTTTTTGATAGCATCTTGTTTTTGAGTTAAGTCTGGAGTTGTCATTTTATTGACATACTCTTGAACTTTCATTTTATCTTCTTCAATAGCGCTTTTGAATTTTTTATACATATTGTCGGCGCCGTCAATTCCAGATAAAGCCATTTGACGGGCGGCTTCAAGGGTTATATAGTCGCACTCGTTTATTTTTTTGGCTTTATTTAGGACTTTTGTTTCTTTTAGTACATTATTTGAATTGCAGCCAAACGCGATTGAAGATGAAAGGTAAAGTCCGCTATGCCCAAGCGGGGTGCAGGAAGCGTCGCGTTGGTTATTTTTTTGCGAATGTTCTTTAGCTTTGTGCGCCAAAACGTTGCGTTTTAGGTTATATAAAGGGAAAAATCCAACAGAAAATTCTTTTTCAGCATTTAATACTTCATCACCGTTTGTTTGGGCCAATTTTTTGAAATCGGCTATAAATTGCGGCAGGTAAATATTGCTTTTATTGGCATTGATGCCTTTTGTTGTTATTTTTCGCATATCATATAAAGCTTTTTGGCGTTGCAGGTTGGCTCCGGCACCGGTTTTGAGCTCACCGTTTTCATCATAAAGATCTTTTTGCACCTTAGCAAGAAGAGCCTTATTTTGGTCACTGTTGCTAATATATTTAGCGGCAAATTGGTGTAGGGTTTTGTTGTTGGAACAATACATATAACGGATTAAATCTTTGCCAATATCCGGATTGCTTTGAAATATAAACATTCTGGTATGATTTTTGTTTAGATTAACAGCATCTCCGGCTTTGCCTTCGCGCGCTTCCATTACGGAAGTCAATTCATATTTATAAATTTGGTCGGTATTTGCTCGTTTGATATTGACAAGACTATCTTTCCGCCAATCCGCCAAAGACATTACATATTCAACTTTTTGAGTAAACAAGCCAGCCGGAAGCTGCTTGACATCTTTAAATTTATTGGTTTTAGAGGTAATATTGCTAGAATTGTCTCCTGTTTCCAAATCAGAAACCGTATAATTTAGTTCTTTATTAGGTGTCTGCAAAACAGAAATCTTCTTTTCCGGAACAGGTTGTTCTTTTACTTCTTGCGCCTGACCGCTCAACACATTGCTCGCCACCAAACTTGTGCCAAGCATTCTTAATTTGTTCATTACGTTATTTTTGTTTATTCTTGCCATGATTATCCTCTTTTTTGCTTTTCAACAGTATAGTAGCATATTTATGTCTAAAATGCCAGTTTTTTATTGAAAAAAAAATACTCTGCGTTTATAGTTGGCAATAGTTTAGAATTTATTGATTTAGGATATAAAAAATGGCAAATGAAACAAATATTCACAGAGAATCCAGATTAACAAAATTGAGAACATTGCAAGAAAAAGGATACAATCCTTATCCGTACAAATTTGTTCCAACAATCTATGCTGCCGAATTGCAGGAAAAATATAAAGATTTGGAAGCCGGAACTGATACGGAAGACAGAGTTACTGTGGCCGGTCGTGCCATGGCTGTGCGTAATAGCGGTATGTTTGTGGATATTAAAGATAAGAGCGGTAAAGTTCAGGCGTTTTGTTATAAGAAGATTTTACCGGAAGCCGATATGGAATTGTTGAAATGTCTTGATGTCGGCGATATGGTTGGTGTCAGCGGCTTTGTGCGCCGCACTCCGCGCGGAGAATTAACGATAGCCGCCGAAAAGTTTGATATTATTGCTAAGTCATTGCAGCCACTGCCGGAAAAATTTCATGGCTTGACCGATGTCGACGCTCGTTATCGTCAACGTTATGTTGATTTTATTATGAATGAAGACAGTAAAGAAATTTTCAAAAAACGTTGCCGTATTACTTCTGCTGTCCGTCGCTTTTTTGAGCAAAATGAGTTTTTGGAAGTTGAAACACCTATGCTGCATCCAATTATGGGCGGTGCAAATGCAAAGCCGTTTATTACTCATCACAACGCCTTGGATATGGATTTGTATTTGCGTATTGCTCCGGAACTTTATTTGAAAAAGCTGGTTGTCGGCGGTTTTGACCGAGTGTTTGAAATTGGCCGTAACTTTAGAAATGAAGGTATTGATAAAAATCACAATCCTGAATTTACGGGCTTGGAAGCTTATCAGGCCTATGCCGATTACAACGATATGGCTGATTTGATTCAAGAATTGCTGCGCTTTGTGGCTAAAGATGTTTTAGGTACGCAAACATTGATGATTGGTGACAAAGAAGTTGATTTGTCAAAACCTTTTGTGCGTAAGTCTATTGTTGACCTGATTAAAGAAAAAACAGGAATCGATTTGTTACAGGCAGAAACTTTGGAACAGGCAAAGGAAATGGCTAAATCTATTGGCGTTGATGCAGGTGCTTGCAGCTGTTGGGGAAAAGTTGTTCAAGAAGTGTTTGATGAAAAAGTTGAGGCTTCTTTGATAGAGCCGACATTTGTAATGGATATGCCGCGCGATATTTCTCCGCTGGCTAAAACCCATCGTTCTAATCCGCGTTTGGTTGAACACTTTGACGCTTATTTAGGCGGTATGGAAATAGGCTGTGCCTATTCGGAACTTTCTAATCCGTTGGAGCAGCGTGAGCGTTTTGAAGCTGAAGTTGCCGCTCGTGAAAACGGTGATGATGAAGCGCAGATGCTTGATGAAGATTTCATTAACGCTTTGGAAAACGGTTTTCCTCCTTCCGGCGGTATGGGTATGGGAATAGATCGTTTAGCTATTTTGTTCACCGGTGCTGAAACTATTCGTGATGTTATTGCTTTTCCTACTCTGAGAAAGAAAGACTAAAAAGATGAAAAAATTTAAAAGAAGCTGGGTTGTGGCTCTGATTTTATTGTCAATAGCATTAGTTGAAGGATTTATTGTTCTTGGCGATTTGCTGCGTCCGGCGCCGGATAAATTTCAGCTGGCGGAAGCGGAAATAAATGTTCCGCAGCGCAATGTTGAGGTTCCGCAATTTGTTTTTGAAAATAAGCAGATTAAAAAACTGAATACGGCTTTGCAGAATTTGGAAGATAGTTTGAATAATTCTTTGCTGGATAAAATAATTTCATTGTCGGAGGATGTAAAAGAGCCGGAGGCTACCGAAAAAGCGCCGGTAGAAGAAAAAACACAGACAATATCTGAAAATATAGCGGTTAAATCTCGTATTAATAATGTTACGGGCGGAAAAGTTATGGTAGCAGTGGTTATTGACGATATGGGTGTTAGTGTGCCGCACACCAGAGATATTTTGAGTTTGCCTCGGCCGATAACAGCCTCTTTTTTAACTTATGGTGCGGCAAATCGCAAGCAAGTTCAAGAAGCTAAAGCTAAAAATTTTGAGGTTATGCTGCATGTACCGATGATGCCGCATGCTAAGGCTGATTTAGCTCCGGTCACCTTATCTCCTAATATGAGCGAATCGGAGATAAAAGGAGATTTTATAGCTATGTTGGACCGATATAAAGGTTTGGGGATGAAAGGTATAAATAACCATATGGGCAGTTTGTTTACGGAAGATGCCAAAAGTTTGGGCTATGTGATGCAGATATTGAAAGACCGCGGTCTTTTCTTTTTGGACTCTAAAACTACCTCTAAATCTGTTGGTGCTAAAGTTGCCGCTGAATATGGCGTACCATATATTGCCAGAGATGTGTTTTTGGATAATGAAAATGATTATGACTATATTATGAAACAGTTGCACTTGACCGAAAAAATTGCTCATATGCGCGGATATGCGGTGGCTATAGGACATCCGCGCTCAAAAACATATTTGGCTTTGCGTGATTGGATGAATGGTTTGTCAGATCGCAAAATACGTTTGGTTAGATTGGGTGATTTGGTGCGTGAAGTAAATAAAAAAGCAGAAAATTGAAAAAATTTTGATTTTATGAAAAAAAGTTCTTGACCTTAGCAAAAAATACAAGTATATATACGCTTGTTCTTAACGTGGTCCCATCGTCTAATGGTTAGGACATCACCCTTTCACGGTGGCAATATGGGTTCGAGTCCCGTTGGGATCACCAATACAAACGGCAGGTATAAAAACCTGCCGTTTTTCTTTATTTTCCAAGGCTTTTCTTGAGTTCGAATGTTGTAAATTTGAAAATTGCGTTTTGGGAAATTTTACGAACTATTTACAATAAAGCCTTTATTTTTCAATGTGTTGAGTTAGTTAGAATCTCATTAGGTCTTTGGGATACTTTTTTATCATCAATCAGATTAGAAGCCAACTAACAAGAAAAATTGTTGACTTTGATGATAATAAGGTTGTTGTTTTGTATCATTCTTTCAATAAATCGTCTGAGTGATTTTTAATTTTATCTACGTTTTGGATATTTTATTTATTTTTTTTGTTGACAAGGAAACAAAAGTGATTATACAAATATTGTTAACTAGGAAACAATATTGAGAAAGTAATGACTAAAACTCTAAACACAACCCTTTCTATGCTGTTAAATACATTTGAACTTATCAATAATACATTAAAAAATCATGCTGAACCTGTTTTGTCTGGTTATACAATTACAGAAATGCATTGCATTGAGTGTATTGGCAAGATTGAGAATCCTAACGTAACTAAAATTTCTCAATCGCTAAATATTACACGAGGTGGAGTCAGCAAAATGATTAAAAAGCTGATTAGTAAAGGTGCTATAGATACTTATACTCGTGATGAAAATAAAAAAGAAATCTATTATATATTAACCAATCTTGGACAAGAAGTTTTTCAGGCTCATGAAAAAATTCATCAAGAATGGAACGATAAAGACACAGAATTTTTTAAGCAATTTGATAAAAATGAAATTGAATTTGCTCTCAATTTTCTTCAAAAATACTCACAACATCTGAAAGATACCACAAAATATTTTGAAAGGAATGAATAAAATGCTTATACATCAGATTAGAAATGCTACGCTTATCATAACCTATAAGGATAAAAAATTTTTGATAGACCCGTGGTTAATGCCTAAAGATTATATGCCAGGTTTTGAGATGGCTGTTAATGCAAATGTGCGTCAACCAAGAGTTGAACTCCCTTTAAGTGTTGAAAAAATCGTTGATGTTGATGCTGTTATTTTAACACACTTCCACCCTGATCATTGGGATGAGTTTGCAACAAAGGCTATTGATAAAAAAATTCCTTTTTTTGTTCAGAGTGAAGTTGACCAAAAACAAATTCAATCACTTGGATTCAGTGATGTGAGAGTTGTTTCTGTAAGTGGGACAGAATTTGATGATATTACACTTTATAAAACATTCGGGCAACATGGAAAGCGGGAGATAATTAAACCGCTGTGTGAGCAAGTTAATATGGCCTATGACGCAATGGGTGTTGTTTTTAAGGCTAAAAATGAAAAAACACTTTATGTTGCCGGCGATACAATCTGGTGTGAAGAAGTTGTTGAGGCGATAGATAAATTTGCACCTGATGTCATAGTTGTTAATGCTTGTGGTGCGACATTACTCAATGGTGAAAGAATTATCATGAATGATGAAGATGTCAAAACATTGACCGAATATGCTCCGAAAGCGGTTATTATCGCTAGTCATATGGATACCGTAAGTCACTTAACAGTAACAAGAAATGACATTCGGAAGATGAAACTAAATAATGTTCTTGTTCCGGAAGATAATGAGATTATGGAATTTTAATTTTTATTACAGTAAATGCTCAAAAGGTTTGAAAACCGCCAGTTAAGCATCACCAATACAAACGGCAGGTATAAAAACCTGCCGTTTTTCTTTATTTTCCAAGCCTTTTCTTGAGTTCGAATGTTGTAAATTTGAAAATGGCGTTTTGGGAAGTTTTCCCGAACCAGTTTATGTTGATTTTTTTATTTATAACAAATTGTTACCAATACATCATTGTTTGGATAACCATATAAATTGGAATCATATTGCGGATTACTCACTTTGATGTATTTTGTTTCTCCGTAATTAATTTTTCCCAGCGCATGCGAAACATATCCACTTCCGTCTCTAGGGGCATAATAAGGAATTGAACCTTTGAGAGCAAACATTCTCACATATCCTCCCTTTTTATCTTTAGCTTCTTCTCCTGTCCAAAAATAGATGTGACTATCGTTTTCCCAAATATTCATAGCTTTCATAAGTGAATCGTTTCTATTACCATAAATGCTTGTTTCTGTTGTTTCCTTATTATATATTTTTTTTGCTAATTTATGTAGATCATTTCCTGTAGGTAGATTCTTAATGTGCCCGCAAGCTTTGGCTGCACCAGCTAGGTAATCATTGTCATAAGGACAATATTTTAAGCCGAGAGTTTCTTTATAAGAGAGGCATTCTTTTTGACTTAATGGAGTATATTCTACTTTTATGAAGTCTTTTGCATAAGCATGATTGATTAGGCCTATACTGATAATGCTTAGTATTTTTATGCTATTTTTAATCAAAGCAGTCTCCTGGTGATAATTATGATGCCTTTTGAACATATTATTTGTTCATTAATATATCATTAAACAGTAGCTCGTAATTTGCGAGGTAAGCATCACCAATTAAAAAAAAGCCCTGCCTTTGGCAGGGCTTTTTATGTGTCTGTAATTCTAGGGCTAAAACTCATAAAAATTGGTTTGATTTGCAGTCAGCAGTCATACGTGTATGCCGGTTGCGAACTTGTGATTAAGCCGACGAAGGCGGCAAAGCGTAAGTGCAGTCAGTCCCGTTGTTGCCATAGGCGATATTTTAAACAGTACTCCTCCTTTTGGTGTGTTTTTTGTTTTAACATTGAATTAAATTTATCATCAAAGTTTGGTAAAAGCAAAAAATAAGTGAATTTAACTGAAAATATACAGATAATTAGGTTTTATTTATAAAAATTGACAAAAAGACTTGGACTTTTAGAGAAAAATATGCTAAAGAGAATACAATATTCATTATAATTAGTTCTACATTTATGAGAAATCTGGTATTATTTTTTATCTGTATGGCGTGTCTGCATTTTGGCTATAACAAGTTTGGTCGCAAGACACTTAATCCTCAAATTATCGGCGAAGCTGTTGTGCAATTAGACACTGCGGACGAATCCAAAAAAGTCTATTTTGCTATAGTAAACAATCGGCGCTGTTTGGTTGAAAAGGTGCTTTCTGAACATGGTATGTGGGAGAATCCTAGACAAGACAGTTTGGTCACAGTGTTTACCGTTAAAAAAGACACATTGACTCATTTTATGAGTGGACGTGTTGACGCCGAAGCAATTGACAAGGCTTATCAAAATCAGGTTCCTATGATTTTTGCTGCCCTTGGTATGATGGTATTTGTGGCTCTTTTACACAAATACCAAGAGGATAGTGAAACCATTACTTATGATGATAGTCATGCTAAAAAAAATGCGATTGATTAACAAAAAATCCCTTTTCATTTTAGAAAAGGGATTTTTTGTGTTTTGATTGATTATAAAAATATAACAATTTATTAATTTAGGTGCTGTGTATACACTATATTATATGCGGAAAATGGGATAATTTGTTTAAATTATTGTGCTTTCAATATATTTTTTGTGATTTAGTATTTGACAAATGGTTGAGTTGATTCTATATAATTCATAGTATTTGACATGTGAGGTATAAAAATGAAAGAAACTAAATCACTTAGAGGAAGAGTTAACGATAACGAACCAAATCCAGTAGATGTACATGTTGGCAATAGAATTCGCTTGCGCCGCACTATTTTGCACATCACTCAGCAGCAAATGGCTGAAATGCTTGGGTTAACCTTTCAACAAATACAAAAGTATGAAAAAGGCATGAATCGCGTTGGTGCCAGCCGTCTGTGGGATATCAGCCGTGTGTTGGAAGTACCGATGGGCTTTTTCTTTGAGGATATGGATGAGGATGTTGTTAAAAACAGCCCACGTATGCTTAACAAAAATCAAAGTGAAAAAAACTATTACTTTGAAGAAGATCGCCGTTCTTTTGACGATGATCCGATGAAAAGAAAAGAAACTTTGGAATTGGTTCGTGCATATTACAAAATTCCTAATCGTTCAATTGCTAGAAATTTGTTTAATTTGATGGTTGCTCTGTCAAAGTCAAACAGCAATTTAGCCATGGCAGAAAAAGATTCTGATGACAAATTCTAGTCAGCAGTTTGTTCAAAGCGATAAGCCAAAGTTTTTTGGCCGCCGCAAAGGAAGAACTATTCGTAAGGCAAAAAGTTTTCTGCTGGATGACTTTTTGCCTAAGCTTTGTTTAAATGTAGATAAAAAAATAAATTTATCTGAGTGTTTTACTGCACCTAAAAATAAATATGCATTAGAAATTGGTTTTGGCGACGGAAGTCATTTGGCGGCTATTGCAAAAAGTCAGCCAGATACAGGCTTTGTCGGAGTCGAAGTGTATAAAAACGGTGTAGCAAATCTGCTGTCATTAATTACTGGCGTAAAAGAAGGTAATGAGACGGATTTGCAAGATATAACGCTTGAAGATGGGCGCGTTGACAATATTCGGATTTATGATGATGATGTCAGATTGCTTTTTGCGGCATTGCCAGATAATAGTTTTGATAAAATCTATCTTTTATTTCCGGATCCGTGGCCAAAGAAAAAACACGCTAACCGTCGCTTTGTTAATCCGGACAATTTACAAGAGTTGGCTCGCTTACTGAAAAAAGGCGGCATATTGCAAATTGCTACCGATCATCCTATATACAAAAGCTGGGTTTTGCGTACAATGGCAAAAGATAGTAATTTCCGTTGGACTGCGCAATGCTCTGATGATTGGCGCAATCCGCCTGCCGATTGGTTTGAAACAAAATATCAGCGTAAAGCGTTGCGTGAAGGTCGAAAACCTGTATTTTTTGAATACCAAAGATTATAAGTGTTTATTAAAAAGACATTTCTTCCAGCGCCGTGTTTATGGTGCTGTTGTCGGGCGCATAAGAATAGTTGGTATTGAGTTTGGCTAAGTTATGCATATATAATAATGAAAACAAACGTACAGCTGGTGTTAAGCCCAATTCTGGAGTGCGGTGTTCGTCGATAATTTCTAGCAGTTGATTGCGTTTAATATTTTCACGAATGCAGATTCTATCTAAAATGTACCATTCTGATTTTGCCAGACGCATGCTTGTTTTGTGTTCATATATTGAGATAACTCGGTTCAATAAAATAGTCATATATTTCTCCAAATAGGTTGTATTAATTTTTAATGTAAACTAAATAACGCTTATTTGCAACCAAAAAGATATTAATATATACAATACGTTTTATATTTTAACTAACAATTTGTTTTGTTTGAAAAAAATATAAATTGTTTTAAGTATTAGACTCGAAATAGACTCAATTGAAATTTCTGTCACTTTTTTTAAAAAAATATGCATTTTTTGCTTGCAAAGGGGGTGCACTTATGGTATATAGGCGCTACAACAATTGTTTTGAGGGGGTTGCCCCGCAGCGAAGCAAATATAAAATATAGTGCAAACCTTTGTTGCGAAAGAGTTTGCTGAATGTAACAAATTTAGATGGCAGATAACCATTATGGTGATTTTTGCCGTTTAGCTATAGGAAAAGTATAAAAAATGGATACACAAAATATTAGAATCCGCTTGAAAGCTTTTGACCATAGATTGCTTGATCTCTCTACAGCAGAAATCGTGCATACAGCCAAAAGAACAGGCGCTAATGTCAGAGGTCCGATTCCTCTGCCTAACAGAATCGAAAAGTTTACGGTAAACCGTTCTCCGCACGTAGATAAAAAATCTCGTGAACAGTTCGAAATCCGTACTCATAAAAGACTTCTGGATATCGTAGATCCTACACCGCAAACAGTTGATGCTTTGATGAAGCTTGATTTGGCTGCCGGTGTTAATGTTGAAATTAAATTGTAATTTAATGTTGGCGCTTTGAATTAAAAAAGTTGTCAACCTATTAAGAAAAGGAAAAAATAATAATGCGTACGGGTCTAATCGCAAAAAAATTAGGAATGTCCCGCATTTTTGAAGCAGATGGAACACATGTTCCTGTAACTGTTTTGAGCGTAGACGGCTTGCAGGTTGTTAATGTAAAAACAGCTGAAAAAGACGGCTACAATGCAGTTCAGCTTGGTACTGGCGCTATTAAAGCCAAAAACGTAACCAAGCCTATGAAAGGATATTTTGCAAAGGCTAATGTTGAACCAAAGAAAAAATTGGGCGAATTCAGAGTTTCTGAAGATTGCTTGCTTTCTGTTGGCGATGAATTATCAGTAGAGCACTTTGTTGCTGGTCAGTATGTTGATGTTTGCGCTACTTCTATCGGTAAAGGTTTTGCCGGTGTTATGAAACGTCACAACTTTGCTGGTTTGGAAGCATCTCACGGTGTGTCAATTTCTCACCGTTCTCACGGTTCTACTGGTCAAAGACAAGATCCAGGTAAAGTTTTCAAAGGCAAAAAAATGGCTGGTCACTTGGGTGCTGAACGCGTTACCGTTCAAAACTTGAAAGTTGTGGCTATTGATGCTGCCAGAGGCTTGATTATGGTTAAAGGTGGCGTTCCTGGCTCTGAAAACACTTGGGTAAGAGTTACTGATGCCGTTAAAAAACCGGCTAACGCCTCTGTTCCAATGCCTGCAGGATTGAAAAAAGTTGATGAACCTGTTGCAGCGGCTGAAACTCCGGCTGAAAATGCATAATGAAGTGTAAGGAATAATAAAAATGAAACAGGACATCTTAAATTTAGAAAATAAAAATGTCGGCTCTATTGAACTTAACGACTCCATTTATGGCTTGGAAGTTCGCGCTGATATTTTACAACGCGTTGTAAACTGGCAGTTGGCTAGATTACAAAGCGGCAACCACGCTACTAAAGGCCGTTCTGACGTGGCTTTGACAGCATCTAAACCTTTCAAACAAAAAGGTTCTGGTAACGCTCGTCAAGGTTCTCGCAAGGGCGCTCAATTTAGAAAAGGTGGCGTTGTATTTGGTCCAGTTGTTAGAGATCACTCTTTCGATTTGACTAAAAAATTCAGAAAACTTGGTCTGAAAACTGCTTTATCTGCAAAAGCAAAAGCAGGCAACCTTGTTGTTATTGACGAAGCAAAGCTGTCAGCTCCTAAGACAAAAGATTTACAAGCTAAATTGAATGCTTGCGGTCTGACAAACTGCCTCTTCATTGATGGCAAGGAAGTAGATGTTAATTTTGCTTTGGCAAGCCGTAATATTGCCGGAATCGATATTCTGCCAACAATCGGCGCCAACGTATATGACATCTTGAAAAAGGACAAATTGGTATTGACAAAAGATGCAGTAAGTTGCTTAGAGGAGAGATTAAATGGTTAAGAGCAAATCAAACAATGTAACTGCAGCAATGTATGATACATTGGTTCGTCCGGTAATTACCGAAAAATCTATGGTTTCTTCGGAAGCTGGAAAAGTGGTATTTATGGTACCTTTATCAGCTACGAAAGACGATGTTAAAGCTGCTGTAGAAGCCATCTTTAACGTTAAAGTTAATAAGGTAAATACAATTAAACAATTCGGTAAAGTAAAAAGCTTTAGAGGTCATCAGGGCGTTCGTTCTGATTTCAAAAAAGCCATCGTTACTCTTGCCGACGGTCAAAACATTGATGTTACTACAGGAATTTAGTTATGGCTTTGAATACATTTAAGCCCACTTCTGCAGGCCGCCGCCAACTTGTACTCGTTGATAAAAGCGAATTGTACAAAGGCAAGCCTGAGAAGAGTTTAACAAAAGGTCTGAATAAGACTGGTGGGCGTGATAACTTTGGTCACGTTACAAGTCGCCGCATTGGTGGTGGTCACAAACGCAGCTACCGTGTGATTGACTTCAAACGTAATAAATTTGATTGTGAGGCTACTGTTGAGAGAATCGAATATGATCCTAACCGTACTGCATTTATCGCTTTGGTAAATTACAGCGACGGCGAAAAGGCTTATATTTTGGCTCCACAACGCTTGAAAGCCGGTGATAAAATCATTTCTGCCGAAAAAGCAGATATTAAACCGGGTAACGCTATGCCTCTGAAGAATATGCCGGTTGGTACTATTGTACACAACGTTGAGTTGCGTTCTGGCAAAGGCGGACAATTGGTTCGTTCTGCCGGCTGCTATGCTCAGGTTGTTGGTAAAGACGCTGGTTATGTTCAATTGAAATTAAACTCTGGCGAATTAAGAATCGTTCGCGAAGAATGCTTGGCTACCATTGGTGCGGTTTCCAACCCAGATAATCAGAACGTTTCGCTTAGTAAAGCCGGTCGCGCACGCTGGATGGGTAAAAGACCTGTTTCACGCGGTGTTGCTATGAACCCGGTTGATCACCCACTTGGTGGTGGTGAAGGTAGAACTTCTGGTGGCCGTCATCCGGTTACACCTTGGGGTAAACCTACTAAGGGCGCTAAAACTCGTTCTAACAAAAAGACAGATCGCTTTATTATGAGATCTCGTCATGATAACAAAAATTAATAAGGAGAAAAGCTAATGACACGTTCCGTATGGAAAGGACCTTTTGTTGATGGCTATCTTCTGAAGAAAGCTGATGCTGCCAGAGCTTCTAGCCGTAATGAAGTGATTAAAATTTGGTCTCGCCGTTCTACTATGTTACCACAGTTTGTTGGTTTGACATTCGGCGTACACAATGGTCACAAATTTATTCCGGTTTTGGTTACTGAAGATATGGTTGGTCACAAATTCGGTGAATTTGCTCCAACTCGTACATTCTTTGGTCACACCAAAGCTGATACAACTGCAAAGAGAGGTTAATTATGGCTAAATTGAATGAAAAACAAGCTATGGCTGTTTGCCGCTCTATTCGCACAAGTCCGCGTAAATTGAACCTTGTTGCTCAATCTATCCGTGGTTTGGGTGTTGAAAAAGCAGTTGCAGAACTGAGCTTTTCTAAGAAGAGAATCGCAAAAGTTGCATTGGGTTTGTTGCAATCTGCAATTTCCAATGCTGAAAATAATCATAATTTGAATATCGACAAGCTCGTAGTTAGCGAAGCTTATGTTGGTAAAGGTATTGTAATGAAACGTATGAGTGCACGCGGCCGCGGCAGAGGCGCAAGAATCTTGAAGCCTTTCTCAAGCATGACCGTTGTTGTAGCAGAGCGTGGGGAGTAAGCAGATGGGACAGAAAGTAAATCCTACAAGTCTTCGTTTGGGTGTAAACCGCACTTGGGACTCTCGTTGGTATGCTGATGATAAGTTTACTGACTATCTCCACGAAGATCTGAAAATTCAAAAATTCTTGGGTGAAAAATTGGCTCAAGCTGGTATTAGCCGCATTGTGATTGAACGTCCGGCTAAAAAAGCAAGAGTTACTATTCACTCAGCTAGACCAGGTGTTGTTATTGGCAAAAAGGGTCAGGATATCGAGAATTTGAGAAAAGATATTCAAAAATTGACTGATTCTGAAGTTCAATTGAACATCGTTGAAGTTAGAAAACCTGAGCTTGATGCGAAGTTGGTTGCTGACTCTGTGGCTCAACAGTTGGAACGTCGTGTTTCTTTCCGTAGAGCCATGAAAAGAGTTATGCAGTCTGCTCTTCGTTTGGGTGCAGAAGGTATCAAAGTTAGCTGTAGCGGTCGTTTGGGCGGTGCTGAAATCGCTAGAACAGAACACTACCGCGAAGGTCGCGTGCCTTTGCACACACTTCGTGCGGACATTGATTATGCAACCTCTACGGCTCATACCACTTATGGTGCTTGCGGCGTAAAAGTTTGGATTTATAAAGGCGAAATCATGAGCCACGATCCAATGGCGCAAGACAAAAAGCTGGCTGAACAAAAATAATAACATGAGGTTAGAATAAAATGTTAAGTCCAAAACGTTTAAAGTTCCACAAACAGCATAAAGGTCGTATTCACGGCTTGGCTAAAGGTGGATCAGAATTAAGTTTCGGTTCATATGGATTGAAAGCTCTTACTCCTGAACGCGTAACCGCTCGTCAGATTGAAGCTGCACGTCGCGCTATTACTCGTGAAATGAAAAGAGCCGGAAGAGTATGGATTAGAATTTTCCCAGACGTTCCAGTATCTGATAAACCTGCTGAAGTTCGTATGGGTAAAGGTAAAGGTGCTATCGAATTTTGGGTAGCAAGAGTTAAACCAGGCCGTATTATGTTTGAAATCGGCGGCGTACCTGAAGAAGTTGCTCGCAAAGCATTTGAATTGGGTGCTGCAAAATTGCCGGTAAAGAGCAAATTCGTAAAACGTTTGAACTCTGATGCCATTGAAGGAGAAGCATAATGGTTAAAACTAAAGATTTACGCGCTATGACTAATGACCAGTTGGAAGAAAAATTGGTTGCCAACAAAAAAGAGCAATTCAATTTGAGAATTCAACAGTCAACCGGCCAGCTGCAAAATACTTCTAATATGAAGAAAGTTCGCCGCGAAGTAGCAAAAATCAACACGCTCCTTGCTGAGCGCAAGAAGAATAGTTAGGAGAAAGAATATGCCTAAGAGAATTCTTCAAGGTGTTGTTGTAAGTGATAAACAGGATAAAACAGTTGTTGTTAGTGTAGAACGTCAAGTTATGCACCCTGTTTATAAGAAAATCGTGAAAAAAAGTAAAAAATTTGCTGCTCACGATGAAAACAATCAGTGCAAGGTTGGCGATAGAGTGTCTATTCAAGAATGCCGCCCTATCTCTAAAAACAAATCTTGGACTGTCATTTCTGATAACGCCTAGTAAATGAAGGAATAAAAAAATGATACAAATGCAAACCAACCTAGATGTTGCTGATAATTCTGGAGCACGCCAGGTGCAGTGCATAAAGGTTCTTGGTGGTTCCAAGAGAATGACTGCCTCTGTCGGTGATGTTATCGTTGTAGCTGTACAAGATGCTTTACCGAAAGGGCACGTTAAAAAAGGTGATGTTCACAAGGCTGTTATCGTAAGAACTGCCAGCGACATCAGACGCAAAGACGGTAGTGTTATCCGCTTTGACAGCAACGCAGCTGTTTTGATTAACAAAGACGGCGAGCCAATCGGCACACGTATCTTTGGCCCTGTAACCAGAGAGCTGCGCGCTAAAAAATTTATGAAAATCATTTCATTAGCACCGGAGGTATTGTAGTATGCCTAAAATGAAAATTAAAAAGAACGATACTGTAATTGTTTTGTCGGGTGACGATAAAGGCAAAATCGGTGTCGTAAAACAAGCAATGCCTAAGGAAAACAAGGTAATTGTAGAAGGCGTAAATTTGGTAAAACGCCACACTAAACCTTCTCAGACCAATCCTGGCGGAATTGTGACAAAAGAGGCTGCCATTAACGTATCTAACGTTGCCATTGCCAAAGATGGCAAAGCAACAAAAGTTGGCTACAAAGTAGTTGATGGCAAAAAAGTACGTTTTGCACGTAAATCCGGTGACGTAATCGATTAATAGGGGAAAATTTTATGACAAATTTTGAAACATTATATAACGACGTCATAAAGAAATCTCTTGTGGAAAAATTCGGTTACAAGAACCCACATGAGATTCCTAAGCTGACAAAAATCGTTTTGAATATGGGTATCGGCGATGCTGTTACCGATAAGAAAAAAGTGACAACTGCTATGGAAGAATTGGCTTTAATCGCTGGTCAACAACCAGTTATGACTAAAGCTCGCAAATCAATCGCTACCTTCAAATTGCGTGAAGGTATGCCGATTGGCTGCAAAGTAACTTTGCGTTCTGACAGAATGTACGAATTCTTGGAAAGATTGATTAACATGGCTTTGCCTCGAATCAGAGACTTCCACGGAATTACCGGCAAAAACTTTGATGGCAAAGGTAACTTCTCTTTTGGTATTAAAGAACAGATAATCTTCCCTGAAATCAACTATGAAAAAGTTGATGAAGTTAGAGGATTGGATGTTGTTATTTGTACAACAGCTAAGACAGATGAAGAAGCTAAATTCTTGCTGACTTCATTCAACCTGCCTTACAAGAAATAAGCGGAGATTTTACTATGTCAAAAACAAGTTCAGTTTATAGAAACTTGAAAAGAGTAAAGATGGCAGAGAAGTATGCTAATCGCCGTCAAAAACAAAAAGCAATTGCAATGGATAAAAACGCTTCTCCGGAAGAGAGAATGCAAGCTCAATTTGCATTGCAAAAGTTTCCTAAGAATTCTGCAAGATGCCGTATTAGAAATCGTTGCAAAATTACAGGACGTTCACGTAGTTATTACAGAAAATTTGGCCTTGGCCGTGTTGAATTGAGAGATTTGGCAAGCTTTGGTAAAATTCCTGGTTTAGTAAAATCAAGCTGGTAAGAAGGGAGAATGATATCATGTCTATGAGTGATCCTTTGGGCGATATGCTCGCACGCATTAAAAACGCACAAAGAGCTAAGAAGAGTGATGTTGTATCACCTGCTTCTCGCTTGCGTGAAAATGTGTTAGAAGTTTTGAAAAGAGAAGGCTATATTGCTGGTTATGAAAAAACCAATGTACGCCCAGGTATTGATGAACTTCGCATTCAATTAAAGTACTACGAAGGTAGTGCAGTTATTACTGAAATTTACCGTGTATCTACACCGGGTCGTCGCGTTTATTCTAGCGTGAAAGACCTGCCTAGAGTTTACAACGGCCTTGGTATTTCTATCATCTCTACCCCAATGGGTGTTATGAGTGATAATGAAGCTCGCAAGGCAAACGTTGGCGGTGAAGTTTTGTGCCAAGTATTCTAAGGAGAAAATGGAATGTCAAGAGTTGGTAAATATCCTGTTGTTGTTCCTGCTGGCGTAGAATTAACCATCAATAACAACGTTGTAACTGCAAAAGGTAAATTAGGCGAACTTCATTTTGCCTTTGATGACAGCCATATTTCAGCTAAGCTGGAAGACGGTAAAGTTGTTGTCACACCACATTCTTTGAGCTTGGCAGCCAGAGCATTGTGGGGTACAACCCGCGCTCAAATCCAATCTATTGTGAAAGGTGTGAGCGAAGGTTTTACTAAAGATATGGAACTTGTCGGCGTGGGTTATAAAGCCCGTGTTGAAGGCAAAAACTTAGTTTTGTCTTTAGGCTTTTCGCATGATGTGGTTTTCCCTGCACCAGAAGGTGTAAAAATCACTTGCGAGTCTCCGACACAAATTAAAATCTTTGGTGCTGACAAACAGTTGGTTGGCCAAGTTGCCGCTGAATTGCGTAAATACAGAAAACCTGAACCTTATAAAGGAAAAGGCGTGAAGTATGCAGGCGAAGCTGTTCGTCGTAAAGAAGGTAAGAAGAAATAAGGAATAATTCGATGAATACACCAAGAAATTTGTTTGAGAGAAGAAAGGCTCGTGTTAGAACTGCTATCAAAGCAGCTGCAAACGGCAAATTAAGATTGTCTGTTTTCCGCAGCGGCAAGCATATCTATGCACAAATCATTGACGATGTAAAAGGCTCTACAGTTGCTTCTGCTTCTACTTTGGATAAAGAAGTTAGAGCTAACATCAAAAAATCTTCTACGGTTGAAGCTGCTGGCTTCATTGGTAAATTAATTGCTGAAAGAGCAACAAAATCTGGTATTTCTGAAGTGGTTTTTGACCGCGGCGGTTATATCTATCACGGTCGTGTAAAAGCTTTGGCCGATGCTGCTCGCGAAGCTGGTCTGAAATTCTAGGAGAGAAAGATGGTACAATCTACAGATCGTCATAATTCTAAAAAAGAAGTAAAAGATGAATTGGTTGAAAAACTGGTTCACGTAAACCGTGTTGCTAAAACAGTTAAAGGCGGCCGCACAATGTCATTTGCTGCAGTTGTCGTTGTTGGTGACCAAAAAGGCCGTATCGGATTTGGTTCTGGTAAAGCTGCTGAGGTTCCTGAAGCAATTGTTAAAGCAACTAATGAAGCCAAAAAGAATATGATTCGCATTCCGCTTCGTGAAGGCAGAACTTTGCACCACGACGTGGCTGGCCGCTTTGGCGCCGGTAAAGTTGTTTTGAGAACAGCTCCTGCCGGTACCGGTGTGATTGCCGGTGGTCCTATGCGTGCAGTGTTTGAAGTTTTGGGCGTACAAGACGTTGTTGCTAAATCATTGGGTTCTAACAACCCTTACAATATGATTAAGGCTACATTTGCTGCTTTGCAAGCAATCAACTCTCCGAGAATGGTTGCTACAAAACGCGGTAAAAAAGTTGGCGATATCGTTAGCCGCCGTGAAAACACCGCTGGTAAAGAAGTTAAAGAGGAGGCATAATCTATGGCTACTAAAAAAACTATCAAAGTTACCAGAACAGGTAGCACAATCGGCCGCCCTGCTATTCAAGAAACTCACTTGAAAAGCTTGGGATTGACCAAAACCGGCCGCACTGTTGAAGTAGAAGATACTCCGGCTATCCGCGGTCTTATTAAGAAAGTGGCTCACTTGGTAAAAGTAGAAGAATAGTGAGAGTGCTGGGAGAGTAAAATTGCTCTTCCAGCAAACTCCAAGATTTGTTCTGTTTGAACTGAGTATTAACTATAAGGTAAAAAAAATGAAACTGAATGAATTAAAAGATAACGAAGGTGCGACAAAAAATCGTAAACGCGTTGGTCGTGGTATCGGTTCCGGTAAAGGCAAAACCTGCGGTTTAGGCCACAAAGGTCAAAAAGCTCGTTCCGGCGGTGCTAAATGTGGTTTTGAAGGCGGTCAAATGCCTTTATACCGTCAGTTGCCTAAGCATGGCTTTAAAAATCCGTTTGCAAAGACTTATGCCGTTGTAAACTTGGATACTATTCAAAAAGCTATTGATGCCGGCAAATTGGACGCTAAAAACATCAACGTTGAATCTTTGTTGAACTCTAATGTTGTTTCTAAGCAGTTGGACGGCATTCGCTTGCTTGCTCGCGGTGCAGTTACCAGCAGCATCAACATTACTGTTGACTCTGCTTCTAAATCAGCTGTTGAAGCTGTTGAAAAAGCAGGCGGCAAAGTTAGCTTTGTTGCAGCAAAATAATTAACGTTATTTGCTAAAATCATTAAAAATCCCCGTTCAGATGAATGGGGATTTTCTATTTTCTTCTTTACTTTTGTTCTGTCTTTGTTTAATATTTTAGTTGGATGACGATGGTTTATCCGAGGTGTGACAACCTCTTGAAGATACGTCTTTATGCAAAGACGCTAAATAAGCATACCTTCTGGTCTATGGATCGGAAGGTAGCAAAATATGCTATGTGCTAATATGCTACACTGCATTATCTTCAGCAGTTGTCAACTTCCGGTCGTCTTTTCGGACGGCTTTTTTTATTGCTAATCTTAAAAGAGGAAGTTGTTATGAATTTTAATCAATCTGGTCGTTCAATGATAGAAATGCTTGGTGTGTTGGCTATTATTGCCGTGTTGTCTGTTGGCGGTATTGCAGGGTATTCAAAAGCAATGCAGCAATGGAAACTGAATAAATGGAAAGCACAAATTACTGACATAATCTTTGCGCTTAAAGATGTTTATAAAAATGAAAAAAATTTTGGCAGCAATGGGGCAAATCTTTTGCCTTTTTTAAAAGAAATCGGAGCTGTTCCGCAAGGTATGCTGGATAAAAATGATAAAGATTTGTTTGGAAATATTCTATCAATAAATATTCAGGCTGATAGGCTGGCAGATGGTTCTATACTGCAGCGTTTTGCAGCATATTTTTCTACTCAGCCATCGGCAACGGCCGAGCAAAATTGCCGTGAACTCTATTCTTTTACACAAACAGACCCTGATGTGCATACAGTGGTTAATTGGGCTAACGGATACCGTACTTGCGGTAAATATGTAGAAGATGCGTATAAGCAAGTATTACCTTGTTATGAATATAATATGCAGGAAGTTGCAGAAAAGTGTAAAGTTTGCAAAGAACATTCTTGCACTTTGATTCTTTTGTATCGAAACAACTAAAAATATCTAGCGAATCGGGAAAAATACAGAAAAATTGAGGATAAAGATAAATTAGTTGCAAAAAAATTATTTTTGTGTAATAGATTAAAGCCAAATGGGTTTTTATAACCCTGTGTTTTGTTTTTAAAATTTTAAGGATAAAAAAATGGTATCATTAGCAGAAAGAATGGCGGCAAATATCGATATGTCTGCCTTTAGCAAAGCTGACGAACTAAAGAAAAGACTTTGGTTTACGGTTTGGGCTTTGATTATTTTCCGTTTGGGCACATATATTCCGCTTCCAGGGATTAACCCAACAGTGTTGGCTGAAATGTTCAGCCGTAATCAGGGTGGTATTTTGGGTATGTTTAATATGTTTTCCGGCGGTGCGTTGGAACGTATGACTATTTTCGCTCTCAATATTATGCCATACATTTCTGCATCAATCATTGTTCAGTTAGGACAATCGGTTATTCCGTCTTTGATGGCTCTTAAAAAAGAAGGCGAAGCAGGACATCGCAAAATTACTCATTATACAAAATGTTTGACGGTGTTGATTACCATTATTCAGGGCTATGGTATTGCTGTTGGTTTGGAAAGTGTTTCTGGCGCTAATGGTTCTTCGGCCGTGATGATTGATAGTTTTGCCTTTAGATTTTCAACCATTGTGTCTTTGGTTGGCGGTACAATGTTTATTGTATGGTTGGGCGACCAAATTACTCAACGCGGTGTGGGCAATGGTTCTTCATTAATCATTACTGTTGGTATTGTGGCCAATATTCCAAACGCTTTGGCTCAAACTTTTGAATTGGGCCGCGCTGGTCAAATGTCTATCACCACAATTTTAATGCTGCTGGTTATGGCTTTGGCTTTGATTTATGTTATTGTGTTTGTGGAAAGAGCGCAAAGAAAAATCATTATTCAATATCCAAAGCGCCAGATGGGTATGCGCATGATGGCTGCCGAAAGCTCTCATTTGCCGCTGAAGATCAATCCAACCGGTGTTATTCCGCCGATTTTTGCCAGCTCTTTGTTGTTGTTGCCTATCACAATCGCTAATTTGTCAGCTGAAAAAGGTCCGTCTTGGGTACAAAGTCTGAGCCAGATGCTGGGACACGGTCAGCCGGTATATTTGGGTTTGTATGCTTTCTTGATTCTGTTCTTTACGTTTTTCTATACTTCAGTAGTATTTAATCCGCAAGAAACTGCAGATAATTTAAAAAAGCACGGCGGTTTTATTGCCGGTATTCGCCCAGGTAAAAACACTGCTGAATATTTGGACTATGTGATTACTCGTTTGACAGTGATTGCCTCGATTTATTTGGTATGTCTGTGTATTTTGCCGGAATTGCTGATTAGTAAAGTTGGCGTGCCGTTTGTTTTGGGTGGTACAACTCTGCTTATCGTGGTTCAGGTTACAATGGACTTTGTCGGCCAAATCCAGTCACATTTGATAGCTTATCAATATGAAGGACTTTTGAAAAAGGCTGCGTTGATAAAAAGGAAAGGACGTTAATGTCTGAAACAAAAAAAGGACTTTATGTCGTATTTACCGGAGCTCCAGGGTGCGGTAAAGGGACACAAGCTCGAATTTTGAAAGAAAAAACGCACATCTGTCATTTGTCGACAGGTGAAATGTTGAGGGAGTATGCCGCACAGGATACTCCCTTAGGGCGTGATTTGAAAGCTTTGTTGGATAAAGGCGAGTTTGCTACCGATGAAATGATTATCGAAATGGTGCGCAACCGTATTGGCAAGCCGGATTGCGAACATGGCTTTATTTTAGACGGTTTTCCTCGTACTTTGCCGCAGGCAGAGGTGTTGGAAAGTCTGCTGGCTGAAAAAGGTATTAAACTAACTTGCGTTTTGGAAATTCAAGTGCCGGACGAAATCATTATGGAGCGTATTTTAGGACGCTATTCTTGCTTAAAATGCGGTGCCGGCTATCACGATAAATTTCAAAAACCTAAGGTTTACGGCGTATGCGATGTTTGCGGCGGAACTGAATTTGGTCGACGCAAGGACGATAATCGCGCCACCGTGCAAAATCGTTTGGTAAACTATCGTCTTTTGACCTATCCGACAATTCCGTTTTTTGAAAAGCGTGGTTTGTTGCGTACGGTCGACGGTACCGGCACGATAGAAGCGGTTAGTAATAAGATTGATGAAATCCTCGGGATATAAAAATCACATCTAGCAGCGCATCTAGCGTCAAAACTGCGAAAGAGAGAAAATTCACGTACTTCTGTGTACGCTAAAATTTTCTCTCTTCTGGTTTTAACGCTATCTACACTACTATCTGTAATTTTTGAGCTGGTGTGTCTTGCGCTCGTGTACTAATTTGTACACTGCGAAAAAATCTTACTTCGCATTAAGCACATTATCCGAGTTTTTAAGAATAAAGTAAGTTTGAAAAAAATAATCCTTGCATCATAACAGATACAAGGATTATTTTTAAGTTTTTAGAAGCTTTGCGTACTAACCAAATGTTCTCAGCCAAAATCATTTTTCGGGAATTTGAATGGCTTTGCGGTTATCACCGATGGCGTAGTTATATTTTCTATACATCCATTGGAAATTTTCAAATAAACTATATCTAAGCCAATCTCCAAAGCCAATGCAGTTATAAGCATCAACGCCGTGAGTCTTTAAGATATGGATTGTATCGTCAAAGTCCCTATCAAGGTAAAGTTCATCAGAGGTGAAAGGGGCTTGTGATACCGGAATATCGTTAAATTTCAAGCAATTCAGATAGCATAAAACTAACTCATCAGTGGCGGCAATCCTATCTTTAAGATAACCACGTGAGATAAATATGTTTTGACGCTTAGTTTCAATGCCCCAAACACAATGTTTCAAGTTTAAATCCAGACCATCTTTTATGAAAAGATTGCCATTTTGTTCATAAAGCAGTCGCCGCGGAGTTTTAATAAACTTTTCCGAAGAAGGTAGATTCTGAACAGCAGAATTGCTTGAAGATTTATCAGTTTCAAGTCCGGCAGTGCTCTCATTTTTTCGGCGTTTTTCGTACCAAAGTTGTAACTCTTCATCACTAATTTGATAATCAGTAATAACATCTTCCAAAGCTTTAATTTTATTATCCATAATATTTACAAAAAATGGTAAAACATAAAAATACTAAATCACTTATAATGTGTAGCATAATACAAACAAAGAATCAAGCTGATTTGGCAATTTTGTCATAATCGGATTAAGAATGGTGGGTAATGATAAAAAAACTGAAAAAATCTTACTTCGCATTAAGCTCATTATCCGAGTTTCTGAGAGTTAGTGCCGGTTGCAGTAAAAAGCAGCCGGTATTTTTGTACGCTAAAATTTTCTCTCTTCTGGTTTTAACGCTATCTACACTACTATCTGTAATTTTTGAGCTGGTGTGTCTTGCGCTCGTGTACTAATTTGTACACGTCGCTTAAAAATTCCGTCGCATCTACGCACGCTATCCGAGTTTCTGAGAGTTAGTGCCGGTTGCCTTAAAGCAGCCGGTATTTTTGTATACTAAAATTTTCTCTTTTCTTGTTTTAACTCTATCTACACTACTATCTGCAATTATGCAGTTTTAAATTTTTCTTCTTTACAATTCTTGTTTGTTTAGATAATCTTATAAGTGGATGGGCAATAGTCTGTCTAGGGCGTGAGACCCCTTTATTCTGTCGGTCGCAAAAGCGACCTAAAATATGTCGATGTCTGTTGGTCGGATGTCGGCTAAATACGGTTATATACTAAATAGGTCGAGCCGTAGACAGATACGGTGTCTCAACATCCGCCCGCTTTGATATAGCGGGTTTTTGTTTATTTGCAATTTATGGAGTTGAGAAATATGAAAAATCAAAATGGTCGTTCTATGATAGAAATGCTTGGCGTCCTTGCTATTATTGCTGTATTGTCTGTTGGTGGAATTGCCGGTTACTCTAAGGCGATGTCAAGTTTTAAGCATAATAAATGGCGGCAGCAAGTAGAGGACTTGATTTTTAATATTAAAGACGCTTATAAAAATGAAAAAACATACGGAAACGATAATTTATTACCGACAATGCAGTCAATAGGCATTGTGCCGCAAGATATGCTGAATGAGGGTAATGTTGATTTGTTTGGAAACAAGGTTTCTATAAAAAGCAGAGGTTGGAATGGGTATGTTCGTATGAATTTGCTGTTTGAAATGATTCCTAATAAAGAATCTGTGAAAAATTGCCACGATTTGCTCCAGATGGTGTCAACTTATACCAATTATATTTGGACAGTCTCAGTCTGTACCGGAAACCGGAAACGGTTGTGAATATACCGGACCATTTATTTATAGAGCGTGCGGCAAAGTTGCTCCGGCGGAATATGTTCAGGAAACTAAATGTAAGGATTATGATTTTGCTGAAGTTATGCAGGCTTGCCGTGTTTGTGTGAAAGAACCTTGTTCAGCTTTGGTTCTTTTTGATAATAATGCCTAAATTTAAAAACATACTTTTCAAATTTGATAAATTATGTAAAAATGAGAAATGTATTTCTCAAAAATCGAGTCATCTTTTACGGCAAGCGGCGTTTTTAACCAGAATATCGCATAAATCTTCAAAAGATATTCCCAAATATTTAGCTTGTTCAGGTACTAGTGAAAGCGCAGTCATTCCAGGGTTTGTATTGATTTCCAACAAAACAACACCATCTTTTTCATTGTATCGAAAGTCGCAGCGGGCAACAGAGCGGCAGCCTAAGGCCTTGTAAACGGTTTCGGTATAGTGTTTGCAAGTTTCGGCTACGTCTTCGGGTAGTTCAGCCGGCAGAATATGGTGAGTTTTGCCGCTGGTGTATTTTGCTTGATAGTTATAAAAAGAGCAGTCGGTTTTAAGTTCGGTAATTACATTAGCTTTGCCGTTTAGACACATGGCGGTAAGTTCGCGGCCGGCAATGTATTGCTCTATCAAAAGAGGTAAGTTTGAATCTGTATAGGTCACATTTTTCGCTTCTTCGGCATTGTGAACGATATAAACGCCGACACTGGAGCCGTCGCACACCGGTTTAACCACATAGGGATATGGAACTTTTGTGCCGTTTTGCAAATAAGCGGCGGCGGTTGTTTTTTCTCCTTGCGCTACTTTAACGCCGGCTGCGGAGGCCAGTAGCTTAGTCAGGTATTTATCCATACCCAAAGCAGAGGCTTTTAAACCGGAGTGGGTATAAGGAATTTGCAGCATATCGAGCAGACCTTGAATTTCTCCGTCTTCTCCCCAGTTGCCGTATAACCCGTTATAAACCACATCAGGCTTTTCGGTTTTCAGAATATCTAAAAAAGTCCAAACATCGGTTAAGTTGTGTTCAATAACGGTATAGCCTTTGTTTTTTAAGGCAGAGGCAATGTCGTTTTTTGAGGATAAACTAACTTCACGTTCGGCCGAGAATCCACCGTAAACCAGTAAAACTTTTTCAGACATCATTTTTTCCTTTATAATCTTAAAATTTCTGCTATTGTAGGTAAAATTGTTTAATGAATAGCTAAAATGAAAAACGGACTTTTAATATTTTTATCTGTGTTGATATGGGGTGCAGAAGTGCAGGCGCTGGAGGTTAAGCATTATATGCAAACAACCATCGGGCTGTTTGATGCTTGTGAAGAAACATTCAGCTATGCTTTTTATCAAGATAAAGATTATGATATTAAAACTTCGGTTTCTACCAGCGGAACATTTGGTGTGCTGTATCCGTTTACGGCAACATATCACAGTGTCGGCACTTATGGCAAATCCGGTTTTAAACCGCAGGATTATTACTATGAAACGCAAACTCGTTTTACGCATCGTTCAAAAGAAATTGTATATAAAAACGGTGAGCCGCAATATAGAATTAGCGTTAAAAATAAGCGTAAACGCACCGATGAAATAAAAACCAATCCGCAATATTCGTATTCAGGTGATTTGCTTTCGGTGTTTGGCGAGCTGGCGCAAAAGATTATTAAAAAAGGTAATTGTGATTTGGAGCAATATTCATTCAATGGTAAAAAATACGCCAAATCGACAGTTAAAACTCTGAAAAAGGAAAAAATAAAAACGGATTATTTTGCCGGAAAAGCGCTGAAGTGCCAATATAAGCAAGAAATTTTAGAAGATACCGATGCCGGTTTTTTAATCAATCAAGACGAGCCGATTTATTTTTGGGTGCTGAAAGATGAAAAAACTAAGGCGTGGTTTGTGGCAAAGATTTTGATAGAAAACACACCGTTCGGCAAATTGCAGGCGGTAACAACAAATATAGAGGTAAAACCATGAGAAAAGCAGAATTACTTTTGCCGGCTGGTTCGCTGGTAAAATTGAAAACAGCATTGTTATATGGAGCTGATGCGGTTTATGCCGGAACACCGGATATGAGCTTGCGCACGCAATCCAAGTTTTCGCTGGAAGATTTAAAAGAAGGAATCGACTTTGTTCATCAGCAAGGTAAAAAAATCTATCTGACCTTAAATCTGTATATTCATAATGAAGAAGCAGCCAAATTACCTCAATTTGTTAAAACTTTGCAAGAGTTGAAACCAGACGGAGTTTTGGTGGCAGACCCAGGGGTGTTTTATTACTTAAAAGAAAATGCGCCGGAGTTGAAACGTTTTGTATCTACTCAAGCCAATATTTGTTCGGGGCAAACCGTAAAATTTTGGCAGTCAATGGGGGCTAGTTTGTGCGTTTTGGGGCGCGAAGTTACGTTTGCGGAAATGGCGGAAATCCGTGAACAATGTCCGGATATGTTGTTGGAGTGCTTTATTCACGGTGCAATGTGTATGTCTTATTCTGGACGTTGCTTGATTTCCAACTTTATGGCTGACCGTAGTGCCAACAAGGGAAAATGCGCACATTGCTGCCGCTGGCACTATAAAATGCATTTACGCCTAAAAGACGGAACAATCAAAGAGCTGGAAATAAATCAGGATAACGCCAAGGCTTTTGAATTTTTGCTGGAAGAAGAGTTTAGACCAGGAGAATATTATGAAATTGTTGAAGATGAACATGGCGGTTATTTGCTAAATTCCAAAGATATGTGTTTGATGCCGCGTTTGAATGATATTTTGAAAATCGGTATGGACTCATTGAAGGTAGAAGGCCGTAACAAAACAGAGTATTACGCCGGAACAGTGGCGCGGGCTTATCGCAAAGCGATTGACGACTACTATGCGAATCCGCAGGATTGGGATTATAAAAAATATATGGACGATTTATACACTTTGCAAAATCGCGGCTATTGTTTAGGGTTTCACGATGGCAAACTGACAAATATCAGCCAAAACTATGAATATACCCGCACGCTGGGTGAGTGGCTGTTTGCCGGCTCTATTGTGGAATGGCAGGGCGATGACGCAATATTTGAAGTGCGTAACTATATTAACAGCGGCGAATTTATCGACTTTTTAATTCCGAATACTTTGGAAAATCTGCGTTTGACTTTGACGGAATTTGAAGACGCCGACAGCGGAGAAATAACGCCTAGAGTTTCGGCTGGACAGGGTAAAAAAATCCGCATTCGTCCGGCACAATGGAATTTGCCGATTGCCGAAGTCAAAGCTAAATTGCCGCAATATGTTATTGCCCGCAAGTTACAGGGGTTATCCGGTGAAAATGCTGAAATGTATGAACGCAAGCGTCAGGAATTTTCGCAGTTAATTAACCAAGAGGATAAATAAAATATGCGAAAGAATCCGGTTTTGGTTATTGCCGGTCCTACGGCGTCTGGTAAGTCCGCCTTGGCGGCGCAGGCGGCGCACGACTTAAATGGCGTGGTGCTAAACTGTGATTCAATGCAGATTTATAAAGATATTCCGATTATTGCCGCTGCGCCGACCGAAGAAGAAAGAATGTTGGCGGAGCATCGTTTGTTTGAAATCTATGATTGTGATAAACGCGGCAATGTGGTGGATTGGCTGAATTTGTGTGCTGCGGAAATACGTAAACTTTGGGCAGAGAAGCGGCTGCCGGTGGTTGTCGGCGGTACGGGGTTTTATGTCGAGGCCTTGCTGAACGGAGTGACGCCGATACCCGAAACGCCAATTGAAGTCCGTGAACAGCTGCAAGCGCGCATAAACCAAGAGGGACTCGAAAATTTATATAAAGAGTTGCAGCAAAAAGATGCGGAAATTGCCGCTAAGCTGAACCCAAACGACAAGACCAGAATTGTCCGCGCTTTGGAAGTTATAGCGGCAACAGGGCAAAAACTTTCGGAATGGTACAAAAAACCGCTTATTCAAAAACTGCCAGAAGCGCACTTTATAACTGTGAAAATTATGCCGTCTTTAGATGTTATCGCGACTCGGTGTTGTCTGCGTTTGGATAAAATGGTTGACGAGCTTGGAGTATTGGCGGAAATAGAAAAATTGCTGAATAAAGGCGTAGATGAAAATATGCCGGCGATGAAAGCTTTGGGCGTACCAGAGCTTAGTTTGTTTATTAAAGGGCAAATGTTATTGCCAGAGGCTTTAGATTTGGCAAAACTGCATACCAGACAATATGCAAAACGTCAGCGGACATGGTTGAAAAATAAGATGTCGGCCGATATTGTTTTCGAAAATGTCTATGAAGGGCAAAAAGACTATTTACAACAGATTTTCAATGTTATAAAACTGTGAACAACGTTATAAAGCCTTGCACATTATGTGGTTCGGTTATAAAAATATAACATAATTAATTATGGAGAAAGTGCAAATGTTTGCAAAATTAATGGGAATGCTTTCTGCTGATATGGCAATTGATTTGGGAACGGCCAACACTTTGGTATATGTGCGCGGTCGTGGAATCGTTTTAAATGAGCCGTCAGTGGTGGCTATTGAAGAGTACAAAGGACGTAAACAAGTTTTGGCTGTTGGCAACGAGGCTAAACAAATGCTTGGCCGTACACCGGGGAATATTCACGCCATTCGTCCGTTGAAAGATGGTGTGATTGCCGATTTTGAAATTGCCGAAGAAATGATTAAATATTTTATCTGTAAAGTACACAATCGCCGTGCTTTTGCCGCTCCTTTGATTGTTATTTGTGTGCCTTCCGGTTCAACGGCGGTTGAACGCCGCGCTATTCAGGAATCGGCAGAGTTGGCCGGTGCGCGCAAAGTTTGGTTGATTGAAGAGCCAATGGCCGCTGCTATCGGTGCCGGTTTACCAGTAACCGAACCAACCGGCAGCATGGTGGTTGATATAGGCGGTGGTACAACTGAAGTGGCTGTATTGTCTTTGGGCGGTATTGTATATTCTCGTTCAATTCGTGTGGGCGGAGATAAGATGGATAGCGCTATTGTTAATTATATCCGCCGCAACAAAAATTTGTTGGTTGGTGAAAGCAGCGCAGAAAAAATTAAAAAAGAAATCGGTTCTGCCTGCCCTCCAGAAAAAGGAGATGGACGCACTGTTGAAATTAAAGGTCGCGACTTGGTGAACGGCGTGCCAAAGGAAATTGTGGTAACCGAAAAACAAGTGGCTGAAAGTTTGGTTGAGCCTGTTTCTGATATTGTGGAAGCGGTTAAAGTGGCTTTGGAAAATACCGCGCCGGAATTGGCTGCTGATATTGTTGATAAAGGTATTGTTTTGACGGGCGGCGGCGCTTTGCTGGCTAACTTGGATCAGGTTTTGCGCAATGCGACCGGTTTGCCGGTTTCTATTGCTGAAGAGCCTTTGGCTTGTGTAGCTAAGGGTTGCGGCAAGGCTTTGGATCAGGTCAACAAATTAAAGAGCGCGCTCTCTAATATGGGATAAGAGTTAAAAAGCTGATTTATTAGAAGGATAAGGATATGAAACGTCGGGGAACCCTGCTTATTAGAATAGGCGAATTAAAGGTTTTGCTGCGGCGGGTTTTTATCTTTATCCTTTTTTTAGCGGCTTTTTTGTTTATTTTGCTGAGCCGAGTCGATAGTTTGATTGTCGATACTGCTAATAAGGTGGTGATGAATGTTACCGGACCGATTATGCAGGTTGTGGAACTACCGTCGCGTTTTATTCACCGTATTTATACTTATTTTTATGACATAGGGCATATATATGCCGATAATCGAGCTTTGCGTTTTGAAAATAAACAAATGCTGATGCTGCAGAACAAGGTTAGAACGCTGGAGGTAGAAAACCAGCTGCTAGAACGTTTGCTAAACTATGTCCCGCCGGAAGGGGCTACTTTTATGAGTGCAAAAATTATTGCCGAATCCGGAGATAGCTTTACTCATACGCTGTTGGTTTATATCGGTGATGAGGCAGTGCAAAAAGGACAGATAGTTTTAGGCGATGAAAGTGTTATTGGGCGTATTGATAAAGTTAGCGGTCACTATGCGAAAGTAATTTTGGTTACGGATATCAATTCTAAAATTCCGGTGGTGGTCGAACGCACGAGGGTCCGCGGTATTTTGAGCGGTAACAACACGGCTATGCCGCAGCTTTTATTTACGCGTTCAACTTCAGACATTCAAGAAGGTGATGTTATTGTTACTTCCGGGGTGGGCGGAATGTTTCCGTCAGGGTTGCCGATTGGTTTTGTCAGCTCAATAACAAACGGAGAAATAAACGTTGAAACTATGGCCGATATAAGCCGAGTTGAATATGTGCGGATTGTCGATTATGGATTATCTGCAGAAAATACCGAACTTAATGATTTTTTGGATAGCACCGCCGATGCACGATAATTTTAGGGATAAATTACGTTTGTTTTTTCGCCATCGGATACCTCTGGTGGCAACATTTGTTTTGGTGTTTTTATTTTCTATGCCCATAAATTCATTGGAATTAAACTATTTTCGACCGGCAGTAGGTTTTATTTGCGTATATTATTGGAGTTTGAAGCGCCGGTATATGTTTAGCTATATCTCGGCTTTTTGGGTGGGCTTTTTAACCGATTCATATAGTTCGACTCCATTTGGAATAAATATTCTGATGATGATGCTGTTGGTTTTTGCAACCGAAATTTTGGAACGATATTTTAAAGCCGCCACATTTGGTGTTAGCTGGTTTGTATTTGCTTTGGCCGGTTTTATGCTCACGTTTATCAAATGGCTGTTTGTTTCGGCGTATTTCAGTAGATTTGTGCCGTTGACCGAGATAATGGTTAATTTAGTTTCTACCATAATGTTTTATCCGCTGGTGGTATATGTAAATATGTGGGTGCAAAACAATTTGTTGCCACAGGAGCGAATCAATGAATAGAAACGGGGAAAAAAATAGAGTATTGATTCGCCGCACGTTTGCTGTGATTTTTTTTAATTTATTGGCGTTTGCGGTTATTTTTGCCCGCCTGTATTATTTACAGGTACGAGAAGCGGACAAATATAAAATGATGTCGGATGAAAACCGTATTTCAACAAGGTTTTTAGTGCCGCCGCGCGGTTTGATATATGATAGAAACGGAGAGGTTATAGCTAAAAATGATCAAGATTTTCAAGCTTTGCTGGTGGCTGAACAATCTCCGAATATTGAAAAAACGCTGCAAACATTTAAACAAATAATTCCGCTTTCGGCCGAAGAAGAAAATAAGATTTTAAAAAATATCAAAAACCGGCGGCGGTTTATACCAATTAAACTGAAAGATAATTTGAGTTGGGATGAGGTATCTAAAATTTTGTTACGAGCTCCTGATTTGCCAGGGGTGGAAATTGATGAAGGCTTGAGCCGATACTATCCATATGCAGATATTTATGCGCATGTTTTGGGGTATGTCGGTCCAATCTCGGATAAAGATAAAAAAGATAATCCATTGTATATGGTTCCGGGGTTCAAAATCGGTAAGTCGGGGTTAGAGAGATATTTTGATTATAAATTGCAAGGCAAAGGTGGAACCATAAAGCTTGAAGTTAATGCCTATGGACGGGTGATGAATGAGATAGAACGCAACAGCGGCGAAGAAGGGGAAAGTCTGCATTTGACGCTGGATGCTCGGTTGCAGCGCGCGGCGTATGAGGCTTTTGGCGAAGAAAGCGGAGCAGCGGTGGTTTTGAATGTTAAAACAGGAGAAATTTTGGCTTTGGTTTCTACGCCGTCGTTTGACCCTAATCTGTTTACAAACGGAATAAGCTATAAACACTGGAACGCTTTGCTGAATAATGAACGTACGCCTTTGGTCAATAAGGCTGTTTCCGGACAATATTCTCCGGGGTCGACGTTTAAGGTGGTGGTGGCACTGGCGGCGCTGGAAGCCGGCGTGATTGATTTGAATACCAGATTTACCTGCAGCGGCGGTTTAGATGTTGGTAATATCCGTTTTCACTGTTGGCGTCATTCCGGACACGGAAGTTTGAATGTGGTTGAAGCGCTTAAACATTCATGTGATATTTTCTTTTATGAAACCGCGATGAAACTTGGTATAGACAAGATTCATGATATGGCGGTTAAATTGGGTATGGGAAATATTTTGGAAGTAGGTTTGGATAATGAAAAAGGCGGTATTATTCCTACAAAATCGTGGAAAAAAGCCCGTTATGGCACAGCGTGGACTTATGGTGACGCGGCAAATGCCGGAATCGGACAGGGATATGTTTTGACAACTCCGCTGCAATTGGCGACAATGCTGGCGCGGGTTGTTAACGGCGGGTACGCAGTGCAGCCAACGTTTATTAAACCCACAGAAAAAGAATTGGCAAAGGTAAAACGTTTGGATATTTCTACCAAAAATATAGAGATTGTAAAACGCGGTATGTTTGAAGTGGTTAACGGTGTTGGGGGAACAGCCGGAAGAGCGCGCTTTAACATTAACGGAGCGATGATGGGGGGAAAAACCGGCACCACGCAGGTACGCCGTATTTCTATGAAAGAACGCAGCAGCGGTATTCTGCGTGATGAACAGCTGCCATGGCGTTTGCGTAATCATGCTCTGTTTATTGGTTTTACACCGGTTGATAATCCTCGTTATGCAGTGGCAGTGGTTGTTGAACACGGTTCATCCGGCTCAGGCGTTGCGGCGCCGATTGCCAGTAAAATTTTGCAAACGGCTTTAAAGCTTGATATAAAATAGGTGACAAGATGTATGAGTTTGGATATGGCAGTAGACATTTGGGCTTGAAAGATAAATTTTGCCGGCTTAGCTTTAGCTATATTTTATTGATTATGATTTTGGCTTGTGTCGGTACAATGACTTTATATTCAGCGGCTAACGGCAGTTGGGATCCTTGGGCAATTAAGCATATATCTCGTTTTGGTGTGACGTTGCTGCTGATGATTGGTTTGGCGATGGTTGATATTCGCTATTATTATCACGGAGCTTATTTGTTTTATTTTGCCACACTGTTTTTGTTGGTGGTAGTAGAAATTACTGGGCATATCGGTATGGGGGCGCAGCGCTGGATAAATTTGGGATTGTTTAAAATTCAGCCGTCGGAGTTGATGAAAATCGGGATGGTTTTATTTTTGGCCCGCTATTTCAGTTTTACGACAATGCAGAATATCCGAACAATCCGCGGTATTTTGATTCCAGTGGTTTTGACAATTATTCCGGTGGGACTGATTTGCCTGCAGCCGGATTTAGGCACAGCTTTGATGCTGCTGTTTACGGCAACGATAATGATGTTTGTGGTTGGCGTACAGTGGTGGAAATTCGCTTTGGTCGGAGCTGCTGGAGCGGCTTTGCTGCCGATAGCTTGGAATTTTTTGCATGAATATCAGCAAAACCGAGTGTTGACTTTTTTGGATCCGGAACGTGATCCGCTAGGGGCTGGCTATCATATTATTCAGTCTAAAATTGCTTTTGGTTCCGGCGGAATTTTCGGCAAAGGCTTTTTGCACGGCACGCAGACTCATTTAAACTTTTTGCCGGAAAAACATACGGATTTTATTTTTACGATGTTTTCGGAAGAATTTGGCATGATAGGCAGTGTGATGTTGGTTTTGCTGAATATTCTGGTTATTGCCATGGGCTATATTTTTGCTTTTAGAATCCGCAACTATTTTGCTAAATTAGTGGTTATTGGTTTGAACACAAACTATTTTTTGTATGTGTTTATCAATATTGCCATGGTAATGGGCGTTTTGCCGGTTGTGGGAATCCCGCTGCCGCTGATTTCATATGGAGGCACGGTGATGTTTTCAATTATGTCGAGCTTTGGCATAATTCTTTGTATGAAAGTCAATCAGGATAACAACATTAATTTTAACGAAGATGATTAAGCGCTTTCTCTAACGTTTTGACGGCGCAGAACAGACGGTAGGGAAAGTTCCATACATTTATGATCTCTCTCTCCGGTCAGGTCAATCATATTTTCTTTAGCTAAACGAATATCGCGTGAGATTACCAGTGCTTTTATATCTTCCGGCAGCTGTTTAACCATTTCGGAGTTTGGATTAATACGTTCGCCATTGGGGTTGCGATATGAAACATCGTGAATGCAGCAGGCTATCATAAACATCTGGCGCAGTTCAGCCGACATTGGATGATGCGAATCGGCGGTGTAGTTGCTAAAATCAAGCCCGATTTTGTTCTTTTCAGCCTGCTCGACAATATTATTTACGGCTTGCGCTAGATTGGTGCTGTTGCCGGAATTATCCTTATCTATCAGGCGGCGCATTTGGATTTTGAGCGGAATACTGGCGCGCAGATAGTCATCACGTTCGCTAACAGGAATATCATGCAAAATTGTTTGCGATAAAGTATCCAGTACATCTTCTTTGAAATGAGCTAGCTTGGCTTGTATTGGTCTGGTCTTTAAATAAGCCAACAAATGTTCGCGGTGATTAGACGCTTCAATTTTGTGCATAAGGTCAACAACTTGCGGCAAAAAGGCGTCTTTATCAATTTTACCCTGATTGTACTTGCCAAACAAGTGGATTAATATTTTTTCATGTTGGCAGTTGCCCCAGTCTTTTTTGATGGTATCGGCGTCGTCTTGACGAGATTGCAGCCAAGCTTTTCTTTCGGTTTCGTTCAAGACGCCGGCAACAGCTTTATCCCTTAAAGAATCACGGAACAAACGATGTGCAGACAACTCGTAAGAGGCTTGCTGGCTGTATCCGGCGGCCAAAGCAACGGCAAATAATTCGGCGGCCATAACTTTTTCAGGCGTTGGAGGAGGCGGAAGCATATTTTCTTCTTCCGGTTTCGGCGGCTTGCGACCGGCGGCGATATCGCGCAGGATTTGCTCTTTTCCGGTAGCGGCTAAATACATAATTTCTTGCGGAACTTTGCCGTCAAAAGTATCGCGTATTACCGACGGAATTTTCATCCAAATTTTAAAAGTGTCGCTGTAATCATTATAGATGCGGCGCAGGCTTTCGGGTTTTACATCATTGGAGCAAGCCAAAATGTAGTCAGTCGGGTGATTGGCTCTGAGAAAGTATAAGAAATCATCATCGAATCCATTCATGGCTTGTCTCCTTAGGGTTAAAAGTTATTTTTCGGCGCCTTTGAATTTTTGCGTCAATCTAGCCATTGTTTCTTTAGAAAGCTTAGACTGATAGCTATTCAAATCTTCGCCGGTTTTGGCAGTTACCTCATTGCCTTTATGGTCGGTAACTTTGGTATCTTTCGGAGTAATGCCCAAGCGAGCAGCCATAACCAAATCCCGAGCGTCTTGCTTATCTTGATGAGCTTTAGTTTGTTCTGGCGACATTCTTGTGCGCAAGTTTTCAATTTGTTGTTGACGCAAAGACTCGTTTGTATCTTTTTGTTCTTGGGTTTCTAGTTTTGTATTTTCGCCACGGTTACTTTCCAATCCAGCTTTTACTAAATCAGCAGCTTCTTGCATAATGGCTGTGGCTGCTTTTACGTCTTCAGGCGAACCTTTTTCTCCGGCAACAATTTGCGGTTTGCCGTGTTCATCTTTTTGAATAGCAATTTTGCCGTCTTGTTTCATTTTGTTAAAGTTGTTGCGGATTTCAGTCAATTTTTTGATGTCTTCTTGAGCTTTAGCAGAAATTTGTTTTTCTTCGCCGTTTTTTTGTTCGGAATGTTCTTCGCCGTTTTTCTGCTGTTCATTATTTTGCTGTTGAGAAGCGGCCATATGTTCTTGAACCTGTTTAATTTGTTCTTCTGTCAAACCGCATTTAGCCAATGTTTCTGCGTCTAATTCCTTAGGCACTGCGCCTTGCATTGGGTTGCCGTTTAAAACACAGGCTGCATACATACGGGTGGCAACTTCTTTGGAGGCGTTTTCCGGAAATTCAACCGGTCGGCCTTTGTTGTCTTCTTCTTTTAGCATGGCGTCAAAAACTTTGAAACCAGCGTCTTCGGAAACGGTCACTTCAGTTTCCGAAGTATAGTGAATTTCCGCATTATTAAATTCTGCGGCAAAGCCTTGTTTTGATGTATCTTGTTTATAGTCGATAATTTCACCTTTGTCGGCTAATCCTTGATAGTACTCAGCTTTTCTCTTTACCCAATCAGGTATTTCATCATTGGTTTTATCCTCAGCGTTTGGTTCTCCGACATGGACTTTAAGAGCTTCTTTCTTTTTGTTTTCTTCATTCTCATCTTCTTTTTCAGATTTTTCTGAAGTTTCTTTTTTATTGTCTTTTTTATCTTCTTTTTCTTCGGAATTTTCCGCATCTTCTATTTCAGCTTTTCTGGTCTCAAAAGCTTCTCTTGAAGTGATTTCTTCAGGATTGATTCCATGAGCAGTACAAAACTCCAAATCTTCTCCTTCAAGCTTAAATGTATTTTCATCACTCATGGTTTTTTCCTTTCTGTTATCTTTATTTTGTTTTTTCTTTGATTTAGTTTCAAATTTTTGATAGTCCTCGCGTTTGCTGATGTTACTAAATTTTCTTTTAATGTCTTTTTTAAATTTAGCAATTTCGTCCTCATTCCGCGGGTTACGGATAAATTCGCCGTAATTGCCAAGTGTGCGCAACACGTTGCGTTCGGCTTTTGATGGCTGATATCTGCCGTCAACTATTTTACCGCTTTCCAATTTATCCAGATTTTCGTTTATTCTTTTCAGAATATCTTCTGCGCTGATATCTTCGCCGCTGTCCAAATTTATTTCCGGCTTAAAACCGGCGGTGTTGTAGAGATGGGCGGCTTGAACTTTTTTCCAAAGTTCTTTGTTATTGCGAATCTGACTTTCGGCGGCGTCCAGAGAATCTCTTTCATAGTTGTGCAATTCTGCGCCAAAAGCAATCAACCCATTAGCACGGGCGGCGTCCCACTTGTTTGTTTCTCCAACTTCGGTCTGAAATGTTTCTTTAGAAAATTCCGCAATAACTTTTTCAAACTCTTCTTTGCTGTCATAAAAGCGCCAAGGCTGGTGCAATTCTTTTAAAGCAGCGGCTTCAAACGGATTGGGAATATATTTTTCAGTTTTTTTAGAAGATTCAGCCATCTTTGTAACTCCTAGATTAGTTTAATAATAACATGTATTTTGTCTTTTGTCTAGAGTTTTGTGCATATTTTAAGCGCTTTCACGTTTGAAGTTTGGGTTAGGAATCCCTATATAGTCAATTAGTATTTTATCTATTTGTTCGCGGGCGTCTTTATATTTTTGCAAGGCGTCGCGATAAAAACGTCCGGTTTTGGTTTTTTGATAATCTATTTGGCGGCAAGATTCCACAATGTTTCGGATTTTACCGATTTCTTCGTTTGGCGATACCGAGGGCAGCTGCGGATTTTGCGGCGCCGGACAAGTGTCTAGAAATTTAACTTCAAAAGCTTTGCGCACACCTTCCAAATAACAAAGTTTGGTAAACTCATCAAACATTACCTGGGCGGCTTTTTTTATGGCGAGAATGTCGTCTAAATTAGGAGCGTGGCGTTGGTTGCAAAAATCTTTGAACGCCGTTTTATATTGCCGCGGCGAGGTCAAATATAATCTTGCCAAATCAAGCAGACTTTGATTGTTTGAAAAATTTTTCAGTTTATCGATAAGAGTGAGCATATCGCTGCGGTAATGGTTGGCATAGCTCTTGCTCCATTTATAATTTGCGCCCATAAAAGGGTGCTGTAATTCAAATTTCGGCAAAACCGAGTTACCCTCGGCGATGATATCTAACGCATCAATAAGGGCTTGGTGCAGTCGCTTTTTATTGGCAAAAAAGAAGATGTCTTGCCAATGAAAAGAAAAGATGGCTTTGCGAAAAGTGTCGGTAAAGTCTGTGATTTGGGCAATTTCAACCGCGTCCAAATTTTCTTGCTCACAGATTTTTATTTTTTTTAGGGCGTCACGATAGCCTTTTTCCATTTCGGCAATGGTTTCTTTGAAACGCGGCGGCATAAGCGCGGCGATAACTCGTTTTTTTTGTGCAGCTTGGCGGCTGACTGAGGTTAAATCGAGCCATAAACGCAAAGATTGAATGGTGTGATTGTCTTCTGGAATTATGATATTCTCTTCAAAATAATGACGGAATTTTTCGTATTCGCGGTTGAGTTCAGAAGAATGGCGAATATCGTACCATGAAGTGTTGATATAGTCTTTTATTTCTGATGAAGAAATAAGGCATGGTGCAAAATGACATTCACTTTTGTCACCCATGATAAAGCTGCCGCTGGAATCGCGGCAAAAAATAAAATCAATGTTGTTGTAGTCGGTCATCAACGGTTTTTGAAATGATTGTTCTAATGCTTTTTGTAAAAAAGTCTGTCCATTCATGGGTGTTTTCCTCTGTTTTTGCTAAAGATTAGCAATCAAGCGTTATGATTTGGTTAATTTAGCGCGCGGCGCTGCGTATAAACTGAAAAAAACTTTGAAATTTGGGAAACAGTGTGATAATTTGAGCACAGTTTAAAGTTTTTATTACGGAGAAAATTAACAATGTCGGGTAACGCCAGATATAATGGAAAAGAAACCTTTGCCGAATGGCAAAAAGAATGGCAGCTGGAAGATAGATATAATTTCCGCTCCATTGAAGCTAAATGGCAAAAAATTTGGAATGATGAAAAAGCTTATAAAGTAGAAATAGACCATTCAAAACCAAAATTTTATGCTTTGGTCGAATTTCCGTATCCGTCAGGCGCCGGCTTGCATGTGGGACACCCGCGTTCTTATACGGCGCTAGATGTGGTTTCACGCAAAAAGAGAATGCAAGGCTTTAATGTTTTGTATCCAATGGGTTTTGACGCATTTGGTCTGCCGGCCGAAAATTATGCTATCAAAACCGGCGTACATCCGGCAATTTCAACCAAACAAAATATAGAAAATTTTACCCGCCAGCTAAAATCAATCGGTTTTAGTTTTGACTGGGACAGAAGTTTTGCTACTTGTGATCCGGAATATTACAAATGGACACAATGGATGTTTATTCAATTGTGGAAACACGGCTTAGCCTATAAATCAAAAATGGCGATTAACTGGTGCCCTTCTTGCAAAGTGGGTTTGGCTAATGAAGAAGTTGTCAACGGCTGCTGTGAACGCTGCGGTGCGCCGGTGGTTCGCCGTGATAAAGAACAATGGATGGTGGCTATTACCAAATATGCTGACAGACTTATTGACGATTTGAAAGAAGTTGATTTTATTGACCGTGTGCGTTCTACCCAAATTAACTGGATTGGCCGTTCTGAAGGTGCAGAACTTAGCTTCGAGCTGACGGATAACAATGGTGATTCTTTAGGCAAAAAAATGGTGGTCTATACAACGCGTCCAGATACAACTTTTGGCGTGACCTATACGGTTATGGCACCAGAGCATGAATTTGTCAAAGAACTGATGAATCGTTTTGAAAACGCTGCCGAAGTACAGAACTATATTGATGAAGCGGCTAAAAAGTCTGAATTACAGCGTACGGCTGACACCACCAAAACCGGTGTGGAATTAAAAGGAATTAAAGCGAAAAATCCGTTTACCGGCAAATTGATTCCGGTGTTTATTTCGGATTATGTTTTGACTGGTTACGGTACCGGCGCCATTATGGCGGTTCCTGCGCACGACCAGCGCGACTATGATTTTGCCAAAGTCTTTAATTTGCCGATTATTCAGGTTTTGGACGGCGGCGACATCAGCGAAAAAGCTTGGGAAGAAGATGGTAAACATATCAATTCCGGTTTCTTGGATGGTATGGATAAAAAAGAGGCTATGGCGGCAGCGATTAAATATGCTGAAGAAAAAGGTTTTGGAAAATCTAAGGTTAATTTCAAGCTGCGTGATTGGGTGTTCTCTCGCCAACGTTATTGGGGTGAGCCTATTCCAATGGTTTATTGCGAACATTGTGGCTGGCAGCCGATTCCAGAAGACCAGTTACCTCTGAAATTGCCTGATGTACCGGATTATCGTCCGAATGATAACGGCGACTCTCCGTTGGCTAATGCGACCGAGTGGGTAAAAACAACTTGTCCGTGCTGCGGCGGTCCAGCTCGCCGTGAGACCGACGTAATGCCAAACTGGGCAGGCTCTTCTTGGTATTTTCTGCGTTATTGCGACCCACATAATGACAAAGAATTTGCCTCTAAAGAAGCCTTGGACTATTGGATGAATGTTGATTGGTATAATGGCGGTATGGAGCATACCACGTTGCACTTGCTGTATTCTCGTTTTTGGCATAAATTTTTGTATGACTGCGGTTATGTGCCGATGTCGGAACCATATCACAAACGTACGTCACATGGTATGATTTTGGCGTCTAACGGCGAAAAGATGTCTAAATCACGCGGTAATGTCGTAAATCCTGATGATATTGTTTCTACTTATGGAGCTGACACATTCCGTTTGTATGAAATGTTTATCGGACCGTTTGATCAAGTGGCAATGTGGTCGGAAGAAAGTCTGAACGGTGTTTATCGTTTTGTCAGCAAAGTGTATGCTTTGTTTAAGAAAGTGTCAAAAGACGCTAAACCGACTGCGGACGATTTGCGGGCTATGCACAAATGCATTTTGGAAGTTACAGAGCGTGTTGATACCATGAAATTTAATACCGCTGTTTCTTCGCTGATGATTTATGTTAACTACTTATCAGATATGGCGCAAATTCCGGCGGAAATGTATGAAACTTTGATTAAGCTGCTTAGTCCGTTTACTCCGCATTTGGCCGAAGAAATGTGGGCTCGTTTGGGACATAATACTTTGGTTATTACCGAAATTTGGCCTACCGGCGACGCTAAATTGGCCGAAGACAACATGGTGACAATGGGCGTGCAGATGAACGGTAAAATGCGCGGCACTATTTCGGTTGCCAAAGACGCTGCCCGCGAAGACGTAGAAAAAGCCGCGTTGGCTTTGGAAAATGTGGCTCGTCAAATAGAGGGACAGGCTGTTAAAAAGATTATTGTTGTACCAAATAGGATTGTGAACATTGTTGTATAAAACAAAAATAGCTATGATACTGGCGGCAGTTTGCGGACTTGCCGCCTGCGGGTTTGAGCCTCTGTATGTAGAAAAAACAGCAGGCAATGATTTGTGGTATTATAATAATAAATTTGATACCGACATTGTGCGCGAAATGGCGCAGATAAAAGTTGAAACGGTGAGTGACCGCATTGGGCAGATGATAAAAAATGAGTTGATGGACACGTTTAACCCATATGGAACGCCTAAATGCGCTAAATATTTCTTAAAACTTCAACCGGTTTCGGCGCATACTGTGCAACAGGCTTTGCGTGACGATATCACTGCTACTCGTGAAAAGGTGAAATACACGGTTAAATATTCTTTATGGGATAAGGAAAACGGTCAACTGGTGAGCGGCAAAAGCTGGGTTTATTTAAGCTATGATTTGCTGGATAATCCGTATTCTACCACTATGGATAAGAAGAAAGTGGAAAAAGACGGGGCAAAGATTATCGCTAACGATATTTCTTTGCGTATTGGTGCTTATTTCCATTCGGTTAAAACAAAACGCGGTAATCCTAATGAATTTTAAGCAAGCACAGCTCGAGAGTTTTTGCAAAAATCCGAATCCGGATGTGAAGTGCGTTATTCTTTTTGGCAGCAATGAGGGAACAATATCTTTGCTGCAAAAAAAGTGCGCCGAAGCCGTGTGCGGTGATGTGCGGGACGCTTTTCGCTATGCTTTGCTGGAAATGAGTGAAATTTCTAAAGAAGGGCAAGAAATCTATGCCGAATATTATGCTCAGTCGCTAATGGGTGGCCGGCGCGCGGTTGTGATTAAAAACGCCGATAATAATCTGGCCGCGGTTTTGAAAAATCTGATACCTGAAACAAAGTCTGATAATTTGCTGGTTGTTTGTTCGTCTTCGCTTAATACTAAATCATCTTTGATAACTTGGGCTAAAGATAGAGCTGATGTGATTATTGTCGGATGCTATGACGATAGAGAAGAAAATATAGCCGAATCAACAGCGGCTTTGCTGCGAGAGCAAGGTTTGCTCTGCGACGCGGCAACTTTACAGGTTTTGTGTGCGCGCCTATCTCCGGATAGAAAAGTCAATCAAAGTGAAATAGAAAAATTGGCCATGTATTTAGGAGAGCGTAAAAATGTGACAATTGCCGATGTCAAAGCAGCTGTCAGCGATGTTGCCGGCGCCAATTATGATGATTTTTGCTATTATGTTGCCGGTGGTGAAGTTGCAAAGTCTGAAGCAATGTTTGAGCGTTTATTAAAAGAAGGCGAAGAACCGTCGACAATTATTCGGCAGCTGACTTATCATTTTAACAAGCTTCTAAGTTGCGCCGCATTGCTAGAGAGCGGAAATTCAGCAGATGAGGCTATCAAATCATTACGTCCGCAGTTGATGTTTTATCGTAAAGATGCTTTCAAAAATCAGCTCAAAATTTGGCAACGGGAGCGTTTGCTGGGTGCTATATCTATGCTTTATGATTGTGAGCGTGATTGTAAAACTACCAATTTGCCGGCGGAGCAGATGGCATCGTATTGTGTTATGCGTATTTCCGGCGCCGCCAGAAAACTTAGATAATGGCTTTCTACTAGGAATTTTTGCGCTCGTGTACCTTTATGTACACGTCGCTTAAAAATCCCGTCGCATTAAGCTCATTCTCTAAGTTTTCTTTTTTTATGTATAATGGCTTTCTACTAGGAATTTTTGCGCTCGTGTACCTTTATGTACACGTCGCTTAAAAATCCCGTCGCATTAAGCTTATTCTCTAAGTTTTCTTTTTTTTATGTATAATGGCTTTCTACTAGGAATTTTTGCGCTCGTGTACCTTTAGTACACGTCGCTTAAGAATCCCGTCGCATTAAGCTCATTCTCTAAGTTTTTTTAAATAATGTAGTATAATGAATTGGAGTTTTTGAGTTTCGCTCTTTGATATTTTTTTGCGTCAGCTTAATAAAAAATCCCTTAACAAGCTAGGCTTAAATTAAGGGATTTGGGTACAAACTAGAAAATTTTTCTTTGTTTAACCAGATATTCTATCAGATTGTTAATGTCATAAGTTTTACCAAGCAGGTGCGTACAATATTCATGTCCATAACATTCGCGATAGACAAGTCCGTCAAATTGATTGAGAATGGAGGTGTTGACAGGCGTGTAAAGCACAAAATCATTTTGGTTATAAAACAAAAAACGTACTTTATCGCTTGCATTCTCATCTTTAAATATCTGCCAAAGGGTATGAAAAAGACGATAAATTTTATGAATTGCCCATTCATCAATATCCTCAAATTTTTCATCATCTTTGACAATGAGCAAGTATAAAACACGAGTACCGCTCAGAGGAATTTCTTTGACAGAAAGTTCCAAATCTTCAGGACAAGCTGATTGGACTTTAAGCAAGAGGCTTTCAATAATTTCCTTTGTCATAACATAATTATTTTAGATGAAACATAAATATAAATTTTATGCCTCAAATAATGCGCTTTAATCTGATTTTTGTCAAGTTATTTAGATAACTTTATTTTCCAGCTAAAATATTTGTAAACAGCTCGTGTACGCTCGGAATATGTCCGCCGGCATATAGTGGGTCACTGCCAAAACGATAAACATTGTGTCCGGCAAAAGCCAAGTTGTTTTGTACATCTCCACCGTGGCCGATTTCCATCAGGGTGTGGTGTATACAATAAGTGCGTGGGTCCGGTATTTTGCCGGTGGTACCATTGGCACGCGACCAACTTGAAAATTGACATTGTGACAAGCAGCCGACGCAACGTGCGCGTTGTTGCTGCATTTCTTGCCATTCGCTAGGTGTTAAAAATACCAAAGTAGAATCCGGAGTTTCTTTAATGACCGTATAACCAGCTTGTTGTTGCTCTTTTATATGCTTTAGCGAATCTGCGGCCACGTAGACGGTTTTAACTTCGGAAATAGCCAAAGGTGTGTTTAATTCGGCTGTAGATTGTAAACTATAAGTTATTTCTGCAGCTTTACGGCGCATTAAATTGGCTAAAAAATCGTTTTTTATGGCCGAAGAATAAAAGCCGGTCGGGCTAAATTTTTGCAAAATAACATCGCCTTTCTTTGTGTTCAGCATCAGCTTTTTCCAAGCGTCGCTAATCGGGCTTTCCTTTGTAATCATCGGACGTGTGCCAAATTGAAAAGCCACATTGCCCAATTCAGGATTATTGATGTAATCTTGCCAATCTGCCAAACTCCAAACACCGCCGGCAATAATTATTGGCAATTCAGGCAAGCCCAAATCAATCAGAGCTTTACGCAAAGCAACCAATCTTTCATATGGCCGCTGCGGTTCAAGTGGATTTTCGGCATTAGACAAGCCATTGTGTCCGCCGGCAAGCCAAGGATCTTCATAAACTACACCGCCTAAAAATTCGGCATAATTTTTAAATGAACGTTTCCATAAAATTTGCATAGCCCTAGCCGATGACACAATCGGATAATAATAGACGCCGTGCGCTGAAGCAATTGCGCCCAGATTGTATGGCAGACCGGCACCACAGGTTACACCGTGAATAAGGCCTTTTGCACCTTCTAAAACACGGGTGATAACTTCTTCGGAGTCTGCCATTTCCCACAGCATATTGATGTGAATTCTGCCGTTGCCGCCGGCAATTTCGTGGGCAATCTGCGCCTGTGAAATACCTCCCTTTACGGCATATTCAACCATCTCACGATGACGCTTTTCCCGAATCTTTTCATTAAACAATTCTGGAATTTCAATACCGTCTTTATCCAGAGCCGTCGGGCTGACCATAGAAATGGTGCCGACGCCGCCTTCTTTGGCCCAAGCACCCGAGCTTTTGCCGTCGGTGCCGTTAATACCTTTTCCGCCTTCTACTAAAGGAAAAACTTCGGCGTTGGATAACTTTATTTTGTGGAGTTCTTTCATCAGTTCCTCTATTTCTAAAATTTAACTGATAAAAATATAGAACCATTTTTGAAAAAAATAAAGTAGGCACTTTTAAGTGGTATAGTTTCGCTAAGGAAACAAATGGATTATTCAGCCATTTTGAACACATCAAATGAAAAGTCGTTTATGGCTAAAAAGGCAATACCTAGGCAAATAAAAGCATAAATCTGCAGCATACTCAAAATGTTTTGATTTTTTGTTTCCGGTATATATTGCGGTATCAGCGCCAATAAGCGATTGATTCCGACAGCGGCAAATAAAACGGCTATCAGCTGAGCAAAAATGCCAAGGTTTATAAGCAAAGGGGCAAACGGCGAAATAATCTTAAATAAAAATGTAAAAAACAGCAAATATACGGCTAAAAAAATATGATATCCGCGATTGAGCAGATGCTTTGTATTTTCTAACTTCTGTCTATGTTCGGCGATTTTTTCGGTTGTTAACGTTGATACGTCAACGCCGCGGATAGTTTGCGGCTCTTCTTGTTGTTTTTTTATGTTGTTAAGATTAGCCTTCAGCTTTTCGTTTATCATACACAGCCCGCAGCCCTTTGGTGTGAAATAAACGTGGTTATGGTCTTTTTTGCACTGTTTGAGGTGTTTTAATATATATTCCAGCTGAGTTTGCCATTCCAAAGCTGTTGGACGCTCATTGCCTTTGGTGAAAGCGCGTTCAAACAAAGTCATCGTGGCTTTATCAAAGTAATCATGCATGCTATAAGGGTGCGGTGCTTGATAAGTATCCGGCCACATGCCATAGGCGTAGTGATAGCCGGCAATTCTTTCTTGAATAGAAAGCATGGCGTCTTTTTTGTTGCGCGGAGTACCGGAAAACGGGTGAATACCTTCATTCAAGAGTTTGAAAATAATAACCGCCAGAGCAAACTTATCTTGTTCTTCACCCATATTTTCACAAGTTTCATTCATACCCTCCGGATAAATGTATTCTTCACTAACATATTCTGCAGGGTAGCGCGAATCGTTTTCACCTTTGATGGAAAAACCGTCGCAGTCAAACATGGCGACCAACATAGTTTTTTTGTATATGGAAACGTTGGTTGGTTTTAAATCGATAATGTAGTGTCCGCAGGCGTGAAGTGCCGCAACAACCGAAGTGATGTTATAAGCGGCGAAAATGCGGTCAATATAGCGTTCGGACAAACCTAGCTTGCGGCGGACAGCTTTTTGAATCAAATGGTCTAATGAAACGGCTTTTTGGGTGTCGATTAACGGCATTAGATAACCCATGCAATAGCCTTGTTTATCTTCCAGCAAGGCGATAGGCCAAGCAATTTGAATATATTCCGTTCCTTCATTGCTGATAGTTGGAATATTTGGCTTATTATGCAGCATAGCTTCCAGCTTTTTGCGGTTGCTTTCGCTTTTTTCATTGTCATGAAAGATTTTTGCCACAATTTTAGGGCTGCCGATAACTTCAAATATTTTTCCGGCGGCACCGCCTTTGTTCAATAAATTTCCCAGAGTGATTTCTTCGTGTTTGCCATCTGGATACAGAGCTAAATATGTTGAATTTTCCGTCATTATAGTTTGGCCCATAAAATTGTTTTGTCATCAGCATTAAGCCGTTGAGCGCGGCTATTGTTCAAGGTGTTGCGCAAGGCGTCAACGGCGTAGGTTTTTCGGGATTCTTTTTCCAAGTATTCTATTATCGGAATTAGAAAGTTGCGGTGAATTTTATAAAAATCGTTGGAAAAGGCAAAGCCTGTGACGCCGTCTGTCATCAATAAAATACGGTTGACATTTTCTATGTTGGTAAAGCGCAGGCAGTCTTTCCAATCTTCCATGGTATAAAAATAGGTTTCACACGAAAAAGCGCCGTTTTCCGGTTCGGAAATAATAAAATTGCTGTATTCGCCATTTTGAAAAGCGATGCCGGCGCCGTCGCCGATGTGAAAAAATACACCTTTGTTGTTATGGTAGAACACACCGACTAACGTTGCCGAAAAATTGATGAAATCGGCAGAAGTCTTGCTTTGATTATAGCGGTGCAACAATAGTTTTTGGCGGGCGATACTTATGGCTTTGATAACATCGCTGCGAATCGTTTTGATATCTGAGTTTATCAACAAATCACAAAGTGTTTCGCAGATAATTTTGGCTCCGATTTTACTATGCTTAGCCGAGCCGGCACCATCGGAAACTATGGCCACAAGCTTATTTTTGGTTGAACGGGCGCAGCTGTAATCTTGGCACGGCAAACCAAGGGACTTATGCAATGGTCCGCGAATGCTGGTCGAAAGTACATGTATGCGCTCGTTGTTGCTCATTTAGTTTTTCTTTTCATTCCAATCGTTGATATCGTCTAAATAGTGGTTGGCGTTTGGCGCTGCTTTGGAAATACAAGAAACGCTGCGGCTCAGCCATAAGAAAAATTCGGTAAATTTCAGTCCGGTTAGGCGTTTAGGCGGAAGCAGAGAAAATTTTGCCAGTTTATCCAAATTAGCTCCTTGAGTTCCAATAGCGTGAATAACAACTTTTTTGTTTTTTTGCGCATAACGGCAAATTTCTGCCGAATCTTCCCAACCATAATCGGTTGGTTCGCCGTCACTGATTAAAAAAATCCAAGGACGTTTGGAGGTAATCCCGCAGTTATCATAAAGACATTTTTGCTCTTCAATTTTTTGCAGGGCGAGTTCCATAGCTTTTCCCAACGGAGTTAAGCCGCCGGCTTCCATTTCAGGTGCTGTGAAATTCATGGCGTCAGTCCAGTCAGAAACGATTTTTACTTCGTCTTTACCAAAAGCTTTTATAATCAACAGCTGAACGCGAGAGCTGGCGTCAATATCATCTTTCAATTCTTTTTCCAGCGCAATCAATCCGGCGTTTAGCTGCTTTATCGGTTCTCCGCGCATAGAGCCGGAACAATCCAAAACCAAAACGCAGGGAGTTCGTTCATTGGCGTTATCGGCAAATTCCACATACGGAATAGTATTTGTTGTGTTTTTTTCAACCATTTCAGCCTCTATTCATTTGGGTAGTTATGCGGATATCCGCTGCCTTCAATCGGTGACGGAGCCGAATATTTGCCGCAAGCGCTCAAAGCACAAAAACAGCTGAATAAGCAGATAATTAACAATATTTTTTGCATTGACTTCATTTGTTAACCTTTTTTTTGATGAGTTTAAAATATATTTAACATAAGTTGAGATAAATATAAAACTAATTTTTGTTTTTAACAGAAAGTTGTTAAGGAATGAATAAAATTTTAAAAATCTGTGTTGCTATTCTGATTATGGTGATGATGTTCTGTTCATCAGTGCAGGCAAAACTAAATATTTTTCCGCAACCAAGGTATGTTCCGGAGTTGAACTTTTATGGCGATAGCGGCAAGGCGTATAAGTTAAAAGATTTTAAAGACGATTTGCTAATGGCTGTTGTCTGGTCCAGACGCTGCGGACCATGTTTGGCCGATTTGAAACCATTGAGCGAGTTTGCCAGAGCTACAAAAGACGAGGGTATTCATGTTATTTTGATTTCTCCTGCCGAAGAGTGGAAGAGCATAGATGAAAAGAGACTGTTTCTCAAACGTTTTGGTGCGGAGGATTTAATTAGTTATTCTGATAAAAAATCAACCTTTGTCAATGGTATGGGGATTATGGTGACGCCAACGGCTTTGCTTATTAATCGCGACGGATTGGAAGTGGGGCAGATTACAGGTGCTGTGCCTTGGGATAATCCCAAAGCTATCAAGTATATTGTGGATTTGAAAAATAAACTCTATTAAAAAAGTTTTATCACCGCAAATCCGCCGATTAACAAAAGTAAAAAGAGAATAGAAAGCCAGCCCAAATTTTTTTCGATAAATTCGCGCATGGTTTCGCCATATTTTTTCAATAGCCATGCCACTAAAAAGAAGCGCATGCCGCGGGCGATAATCGACGCAATGGTGAAAACAATCAAGTTCATATGCACAACACCGCTGGCAATGGTGATGATTTTATACGGAAACGGAGTTATACCGGCGCTAAAGACAATCCAAGCGCCATATTGATTGTATAAATCTTTAAAGGAATTGAATTTTTCTAAGTAACCGTAAAAATTCAACAAAGGTTCGGCTATTAGTTGGAAAAAATAAAAACCAATAGCATATCCAAGATAAGCACCAATAACGCTTCCCACTGTGGCAACACCGGCGATTGACCAAGCTTTTTTAGGCGCAGCCAAAATCATTGGTATAAGCATAACATCTGGCGGAATAGGAAAAAAAGAACTCTCAATAAAAGCAATGGCAAATAACCAATAAATAGCGCCGTTTTCTTTTGAAAGATGAAATACCGAATCGTAAATTTTACGCACAAATTGGTTAAAGCTCATAGTTTTTATCCTTGATAAACAGATGGTCTACCAAAGAAATCTACTGTAAAAATTTTTTTATTTCAGCAATATCCTGTTGTCTATCCACATAAAAAATATGCGGCCGATTTAAAAGACGGGGAACGGGTTTGAACGGTTGCCCGTATTCTATGCATATAACATTGGGGGTGTTTTTTTGCAAATATTGATGTGCTGCCTCTTGAGTGTGAACCTCAAAGCAATTTGTATCGTTTAATTCCGGTATCAAATGGCAAAAACTTTTAGCTTGAGGAGAATATTTGTTTAAAAGCATAACTTGATGCTGCTTGCTGCCCAAATTATAACTTTCAAGAATATTTAGCAATTTTTGCGACGAATCGGCTTCGGTAATGTAGTGTGCCGCTTTAATCGCAGAATTAATTTGCAGATGCTGCGGTTTTAGGATAATCAGCGGAAAACGCAAATGTTGCTTGCTTAATTCTTCCAAAAGCGCTTGCGCCGGTTTATCGCCGTGATGAACCGTAACCATTAAAGCGTCGATGTGCAATTCTTTTAGATAGTTTAGCAAGAGAAATAAATTATTTGTTCCAAACATTTTTATTTGGTGTTTAGACAAAGCTTTTTGCAACAGCCGCAGATTGCGTTGGCTGCGGTCAAACACGACAATGTATCCTTGTGACGAGTGCTTCATATCTGTTTCTCCTATGTGGAAAAAAGATATAATATTTTTTATTAAGTTTTAAAGATGGCTGTGTTGCAATAAATAAGCGTCAACTGTGTTGGATAGCAACATGGCGATAGTCATTGGTCCAACGCCGCCTGGAACCGGAGTGATAGCTAAGGCTTTGTTTTTTACATCGTCAAAATCTATATCGCCGCAAAGTTTGCCGTTATCACGGTTTATACCAACGTCTATTAATATGGAGTTTTCTTTTATCCAATCGGCTTTGACCAGTTTGGCAACACCGCAGGCAGCCACCAAAATATCTGCCTTAGAGGTAAGCTCTTTGATGTTTTGAGTTTGCGCATGAGTAATGGTAACAGTGCAGTTTTGGTTTAACAGCAGAGTGGCCAAGGGACGGCCGACAATCAAAGATGCTCCGATTAAAACTACATTTTTGCCGGTCAATTCAGGAACTATCGTTTTGATTAATTCCATAATACCCAAAGGAGTGGCGGCAATAAAATACGGCTTTTCGTTGTTTTGCAGCAATCCTGTGTTGTAGGGGTGGAAACCATCAACATCTTTTAGCGGAGAAATAGCGTTGATAATGCGGTTGGTATTTAGGTGTTTGGGCAGCGGAAGTTGAACAATGATGCCGTTGACAGTGTTGTCTTCATTCAATTGCTGAATAATTTTTAAAAGTTCGGTTTCAGAAATATTTTCATCAAGGTGGTACAGCTGTGATAAAAGTCCGATTTTAGCAGCGGCTTTTTGTTTGTTGCGGACATAAATCAAACTTGGCTCGTCATTGCCGACCAAAATAATGGCAAGCTGCGGAGCAGAAGGAAAATCGGCTATGGTTTGCTTCAATTTTTCTTCTATGTCGGCGGCGGTTTGTTTTCCGTTAATCAATTGAGCTGTCATTTTTATTCCTTTGTCAACGCTGCAAGTTTGTTTGAAAAATCTAAAGAAGGAGTTGTTTCTATATAAATTTTTTTGAAATGGTCGGTTTCGCCGCTGATAATTTTTATTTTGCTTTTTGCTATTTTCAAAGTTTTTGCCAGCAATGCAATCAACTCTTTATTAGCTTTGCCTTTTTCGGGAACAACTGTGACCGTGCCTTTTAGAAAAACATTTCCTTTTTCATCACAAAACACTCCTTTAAATCCGTTTTGTGCAGAATTTGGAGTAAGCTTTATCTTGAGCAGATAACCTTTATCATCAGCAGTGAAAAATGTCATTACATATATTGTTCAATCCAACGGCTTAAATGGGTTACAAACGAACCGATAAAAGCGATACCAAGTAACAAAACATATGGTGCAATGTCATATCCGGAAACAGGCGGAACTTTAGAGCGGATAAGTTTATAGGCCGGATCAGTCAATATCTTTAAAATTGACATAAATTTCTCGGCGTATTTATTATGCACGGTCATCAATTTGTAATGCAGCATCCAATATAAAATGATATCTACTGCCACAACCTTAAAATAGATATCAACCACAATTGCCAGAATATCCAGCACCGGCATAACAAACAGTCCAATAATCCCCATTATTTTTTTCTCCTATTATATTAGCGGTTGTTCTTTCCGCTTTGATTATTTCCTTCTAGCATATCAAAACGGTTGCTGTCAAACCTTCTTTTTTGCATAGCACCGCGCAATTCAGTAATTCTGCCGCCAATTTCATCAAAAAGGGTAGATGATTTACCAATGTTTAAATCCATCATGGCGCTGAGATTGTTAGAATTTAGAGCTCCGCTTTGTCTTGTTTCGCGTCTGAGCTGCAGCAGCATAAGCCGTTTCAGCCAGCAATCATAAGCGTAGTCTTCATATAAATCTTCATCGTCATCATGGCTGATATCCAGATTTTCTTTTTCTCTTTGAGAGATGGTGTAACCATAGCCTAAGCTCTGCAAAGATTTTAGCATTTTATACACAAGTTTGGCTTTTTCATAGTCTTGCTCGTCAGTGTTTACGGCAACGGCGTCTTTGGTGTATTTGCGGATAAGGTCGTTCAGCTCGCGCAGACTGCGGATTTTATAAATTAATTGATTTATAAGCGTTGGATTATCAAAATCGCGGCAAGACTTTAGCAAAGCCAGCAAAACAAAAACATCAAATTCTTTTTTGTTTATCGTATCCAAAAATTTGTTGCGTTCTTCATAATCTTCTTCGGTGATATAACCGTCGTTCATATGTTTTATGGTCTTTAGTGCGGATTCAAGCAAATTATGATATCGTTCGTCAAAAGGCTTTTCTTCATTTTCTCCATTTAGAAAATGTTGAAGATTTTGGATAACTTCGGCTTTGGTGTAATGTTCGGTGCCAACGGTGACAAGATCTGATTTTGGAGATAATATAAGTTCACGCAAAACATCTCTGGCAGCGGCTTTGTCCAAATTTGGATAGCAATTTTGGACCGTTTGATAAAGTGAATCAAAATATTTTCCGTCTTGATAAGGAAACATTAATCTTTTTCCTCAAAAATTATTTTAGCTTGTTCAAGCCAAATAATGTGGTCAATAATCCAATTGCTGATTTGTTCGATTTTTTCGAGTTCAACATTCATAGCCAGTCCGATTTTGCCGATGATTAGCGTTTCATTGTCGGAAAGTACGTTGTCAACGTGCGACAGCATGCACATTTCGCGAATCAGCTCTAAAGCTAAGTGTCGGTTTTTTATTTTTGCAACATCGGCTAAGACTTTTTCTAAATCCTGTCCTTCTAAAATTTGTGAAATATTTTCGATACCGTGGCTGACAGCGGCTTCGGTGATAAACTCCAATTCATCAGAATCGCAGCCTCCATCGGCGCTGGCTAGGGCAAGCAACGCTTCAAAAAACGCTTGCTTTTCTTCCGGTTTAGCTTCGTCTAAATATGAAGGTAAAATTTCTCTAATGCCGTACATTGTGCATCTCCTTATCTAAAGTTGTTTTTATGTTAAAGAAAATCTCTTAATTTTTCAACAAAAAAAGTGTTTGTAAAAAATTAAACTTTGGCGTACATAATATGTTTATGTTATAACAACTTTATGAGGACGCAGTGTCTAAAAAATATTTTATCAAAACTTTCGGCTGTCAGATGAATGTGTATGATTCTTCGCGTATTGCCGATATGTTGAAAAAAGAAGGCTATGAAGAAGCTAAAAAACAAGAAGATGCCGATTTGGTGCTGTTTAACACCTGTCATATCAGGGAAAAAGCGGCGGAAAAGTTATTTTCAGATTTGGGAAGAGCCCGCGAAATTGCCGATGAACGTTTACAAAACGGTAAAAAAACAGTGATAGGCGTTGCCGGCTGCGTGGTTCAGGCCGAAGATGAGCAAATTGTTAAACGCGCGCCGTTTGTGGATTTTGCTGTTGGTCCTTTGATGTATTATAAAATTCCGCAGATGCTGAAAGAAATAGAACATAAAAAAGGTCATTCCGGTTTGCTGAATACCGAGTTTTCGGCCGATAGTAAATTTGACTTTTTGCCGGAAAATAAGGCGCAAGGAGCTTGCTCTTATTTGGCGGTGCAGGAAGGATGTAATAATTTTTGTACCTATTGCGTGGTTCCGTATACCCGCGGCGCCGAATATTCACGTCCGGTTGCCGAAGTGCTGAAAGAAGCAAAACGTTTGATTGCCACCGGTACTTTGGAATTAAATTTACTGGGGCAGAATGTAAATTCGTATCACGGTGAAGACGAAAACGGCAAAGAGCGAAATTTTGCCTATTTGTTGCGCCGTGTGGCCGAATTGGACGGTTTGAAACGTTTGCGCTATACCACTTCTTATCCCGCAGATGTCGACGATGATTTAATTGCCTGCCATCAGGATTTGAAAGTTTTGATGCCTTATTTGCATTTACCGATTCAATCCGGTTCTGATAAAATTTTGAAGGCGATGAATCGCCGCCATACTTCGGGCGACTATTTGCGAATCGTTGAAAAACTGCAAAAAGCTAATCCGGATTTGCGAATGTCTTCAGATTTTATTGTTGGTTTTCCGGGGGAAACAGACGAGGATTTTCAGGCGACTATAGATGTGGTAAACCAAGTGAAGTACATTCAGGCGTTTTCATTTAAATATAGTCGTAGGGCCGGTACTCCGGCGGCGGTTATGCCTAATCAGGTAGAAGAAAAAATTAAAAAAGAACGTTTGGATATTTTACAGACCTTGCTGTTTTCATACCAAGAAGCGTTTAACAAATCTTGCGTGGGCAAAGTTATGCCGGTGCTGTTTGAGCAAAAAGGCCGCCATAAAGGGCAGCTAATTGGGCGTACACCGTATATGCAGAACTTGCATATTGAAACGGAAAGTGCTAATATAAATAAAATTATTAATGTGGAAGTTACCGAAGCGACCACAAACTCTTTAAGCGGAAAGGAGATTTAGTCATGGCTGAAATTTGTTTTGAACTGTTTAACAATCAACTTGTGCAACAGCTGGTGGGGGCGGCAGATTCAAATTTGCGCCTGATTGAAAAAATGCTGAATGTAGAAATTTTGAGCTTTGGCAATCAAATTACGGTTAAAGGTGCCGCCAGTGATGTTGAAAGCGCTAAAAATGCTATCGAGCTGCTCTATAATAAAGTGAGCCGCGGTATTGAAATCGGCGAGCAAGAAGTTAAAGCTGCGGTGCGTATGAGCGGAGAATGCCATACGGAAGATGATAAGCAGAACTTAAATGATATTGTGTTGAAAACTAAAAAACGCTATATCTATCCGCGTTCGGCCACCCAAGCTAAGTACATTCAGGAAATGATGAAAAACGAGCTGGTATTCGGCCTTGGCCCTGCCGGTACGGGTAAAACTTATTTGGCGGTGGCGCTGGCTGTTTCTATGATGCTTGAAGGTACGATTGATAAAATTATCTTATCACGTCCGGCGGTGGAAGCAGGTGAAAATTTGGGATTTTTGCCAGGTGATTTGAAAGAAAAGGTCGACCCGTATCTGCGTCCGCTGTATGATGCTTTGTACGAAATGCTGCCGGCAGAGCAGGTTGATAAAAAGTTGGCGCTGGGCGAAATTGAAATTGCTCCGTTGGCGTTTATGCGCGGACGTACTTTGGCAAATTCGTTTGTGATTTTGGATGAGGCGCAAAACACCACACCGATGCAGATGAAAATGTTTTTGACCCGTTTGGGCGAAAACTCCCGCATGGTTGTGAACGGCGACTTGAGTCAGGTCGACTTGCCGCGCGGTGTAATTTCCGGTTTGCGCGATGCTTTGGATACTTTGCGCAATGTGCCGAATATTTCTTCGGTAACATTCAGCTCCAATGATGTTGTGCGTCATGGTTTGGTGGCTAAAATCGTTCAAGCCTATGAAGAAAAAAGCAAAAAGCTGCAAGAAGAACATGATTGATAGTTTTTTGAATTTAGATGTTGAAGATAACCGCTGGAGTTCGGCGGTTTCTCAAATAGAAAAAGTATCGGAAGATGTTAAAAACGCCGTGTTTGCTTATGTGGCGGAACATACCGAATCGGAAGTTTTGCAGGCGGGTTTGCCGATTATTGTAAATGTATGTTTAAGCAGCGATGAGCGTGTGCATGCTCTAAATAAAGAGTTTCGCGGTATGGATAAGCCGACAAATGTTTTGTCTTTTGCCAATGTGGATTTTGAAGGCTTTGCGCAAGAGCGGGATTTGTATCAGGAAATTGAGCTTGGCGACATCATTATTGCTTTTGAAACCATGCAGAAAGAAGCCGATATTGAAGGAATTTCGCTGCATGACCATTATTGCCATCTACTGGCGCATGGTTTGCTGCATTTGCTGGGGTTTGACCATCAAACAGAAGAAGAAGCCGAATATATGGAAGGCTTTGAGATAGAAATTTTGCAGTCTATGGGTATTGCGAATCCGTATAAGGAAGATTAAGTGGCAAAACTAAAGGCAATATGGCAAAAAATTTGCGAAGCGGCAGCGCGGAGATATAAAACTTCGGCGCTGCTGTTTGGTTTGTTGCTGGTTGCCGCTTTGCCGCCGTTTTATCATACTTGGGCGGTGTTTGTCGCTTTTTGCGGCGTATTTGTCTTGAGTCAGGGGCAGAGCTCCGTAAAACGTTTGTCGGCTATTGGGTATTGGTTTGGTTTCGGTTATTTTTCCGCCGGATTTTATTGGGTTGGCAACGCGCTTTTGATAGACGCGGCCAAAACAGGTTGGATGTATCCTTTTGTTTTGCTTTTGGGCGGCGGATTTTTTGGTTTGTTTACAATTTTTCCGTTTGCGCTGATGAAATTCGGCAAAACCCAATTCAGTAAAATTTTACTTCTTGCCGCTGGTTGGTTTTTAAGCTCTGAGTGGCTGCGCAGTGTGTTTTTAACCGGTTTCCCGTGGAATCCGCTTAGTTCGGTATTGGCTTTCAATCCGCTGTGGCTGCAAACTTTGGCGTGGTGGGGAACTTATGGTTTATCTATGCTGATTGTGATTATCGCGACGCTGCCAGCGGTTTGGCTGATTAAACCTAACAAGCGCAATATATTAGCGCCGCTTTGCTCTTTGCTGCTGATTTCGGGGCTATACATATACGGCGATTTTGCTTTAGTGCAATGGGGTAAATTAAACGTTGGAGAGCAAATTCGCGTGCGTTTGGTACAGCCGAGCATTCCGCAAACTATGAAATGGAGCCGCGACGCGGTTGAAAATAATTTTGCTCAATATATTGATTTAAGCCGCGCCGAAGGACTGGAAAATATTGATTTTGTTATTTGGGGAGAAACAGCCTCGCCGTTTAATTTGGCTTATGATTTAGAGCATCGTCTTATGGCGCAGGAAGCGGTACCGCCCAAAGGCTATTTGCTGGCGGGAATGCTGCAGGACGGATATGACCAAAACACCGGCGACTATTTATTATATAATTCTCTGGCGGCGATGGATTATTTTGGGCAAATTCATGATATATACAGTAAAAACCATTTAGTTCCGTTTGGGGAATATATTCCGCTCAGACAGTATCTTCCAAAATGGATAAAACCGCTGACAAATATGGTGGGGCAGTTTGCCAAAGGGGAAAAGTATCAGACCATAAAACTGGAGGATTATGCCGAATTTGCTCCGCTTATTTGTTATGAAGTCATCTTTTCCGGACAAATTGTGCGTAAGCAAAATAAGCCGAAATGGGCGGTGGTGTTGACAAACGATGGTTGGTATGGTATCAGCGCCGGCCCTTATCAGCATTTGGTGGCGGCACAAATGCGGGCGGTTGAAGAAGGAATTTCGGTTGTCCGCAGCGCAAACAGCGGAATCAGCGCCGTGATAAATCCCTATGGAAAAATAACCTCAAAAATCGGTTTGGCAGAGCGCGGTTATGTTGACGATACAGTAAAAATCAGTATGTCGCATGACACATTGTTTGGGCAATATGGAAATATGATACCTTTACTTATGGCTCTGATTTTGACCGCGTTTGCGTGTTTTTGGGGCTTTCACGTAAAAAATAAAACTAAGTAATCACGTAAAGTTTTCTATTTTTATTTTTTACTTGATTGTTTGTGGTTCAATCATTTATACTAAACAGGCATTGTAAAATGCAGGGCGTCGAAAACCCTTTTACCTAGGGTCATTGCATAATGACCTAAAATTTTTATGCCGATTTCTGCTTGGAGCGGATGTCGGCTGAATATGGCTATGTGCTGAATAAGCCGAGCCGTTTCTAGGTATACGGTTTTCGAACATCCGCCCGCTTTTGACAGCGGGTTTTGTTTTATATGTTTAGGAGTTCGAAAATATGTATAAAAATAACTTGAAAAATAGTTTGTGCTTTCGTCAGTTTACCGTCATTTTAGGCTTCGTACCTAAAAACTTTTGCCGGCAAGTTTCTCGGTACAAATCTGCGAATTATGTCAAAAGAGAGTTGAGGTATTACATTTGTTGTGCTGGGCGTTCTATGATAGAAATGCTGGGAGTGTTGGCTATCATTGCTGTGTTGAGTGTCGGCGGAATTGCCGGTTATTCCAAAGCAATGTCTAGTTTCAAACATAATAAATGGTTGTATCAGATAGAAACACTGATTTTCAATATTAAAGATGCTTATAAGTTTCAGGGACAATATGGTAAAGGTTCGGAAAATTTATTACCAACAATGAAAGCCATCGGAGCTGTTCCAAATGATATGTTAGACGCATACGATAGAGATTTGTTTGGCAACAGAGTGTCTATTTCTATGCGTCCGTGGAGCACATATACCAGAATGAATCTCAAATTTCAAATGGTTGCCAATGATGAGGCGGTGCAAAATTGCCACGATTTATTGCATTTGGTCACCACGTATTCGAATTATATTTGGGTTGTAGGTGTTTGTGCCGGAAATAATTGTGACGGGCCATATTTTTATAGGATATGCGGTAAAATTGCTCCTGAAAATTATATACCGATGGATAGATGCCGTGAATATAATTTGGCTGATGTGATGATGGCATGCAAAATTTGCGCAAAGCAATCATGCACAGCTTTGGTTTTATTTGATAACAATACCTGAGGTTTTATAGGCTGCCGGTATGGAAAAGTCTATCGTATTTATAAACAGAACCGTTGGGTATTGACCAGCTGAAATCGTTTTCCATGGCGGCGCGCTGCATTTGTTGCAAGCCTTTAGGGTTGGCATAAAAACAGCGAATCGCTTTTTCCATGGTTTCAAGATAAGCGTTGATATTGTTTTTTAGGTGCTGAGCTTGCAGATTTGGACCATAAACTCGGTTGCCGTCGGCAAAAAACACTTCTGTTCTAAAACCATCAACACCGTCTTGAATAGTGTCAACCAAACCGCCGGTAGAGGTGGCTATTGGCAGGCTGCCTTTGGCCATGGCTTCCATTTGCGTTAGTCCGCAAGGTTCAAAGTAAGACGGCATCAAATAAAAATCGGCGGCCATTTGCACGGAGTAGGCAAATTGGTCATTATAGCCGTGAAAAACAAAAATGCGTTTAGCAAAATCACGATAGATTTGTTTGGTGTTATCTTTTAGAGCCATTAAATCATGAAATAAATCTTTGTTACCGGCTCCGCCTAATACAAAAATTGGAAAATTCTGCGGTGAGTTTTTGTATTTGTTAGATATGCGCAGAATGGCGTTTAGCGCAATGTCATAGCCTTTTTGTTCAACTAAACGGCTGGTCATGCAGATAAAAGGTATATTTTCGGCTTCATGCACGATTGATGAAATGTCATCAAACTTATAAGTGTCAATCATTGGAATAACTTTTTGACGATAGTTTTCATCAGTGGCCAAACGTGAGAGCAGTTTTATACATTCTTTTTTATTATGTAATTTGTTTTGAATAGAATGTTCGTTATAAACTCGAAATTGAGTGTCGCCAAAATATTTGTTAATCATTTCAATTTTTTGAGCATTAGGCGAAATCAAATTTTTTTCATAGCCATTGACAATACCAAAAAAAGTTCGGCAATTTTTACGTATTTTCAAAATGTCACGAAAATCAAAGCCAAAGCTTTTTTCTCGCGATACTTCTTCCATATAGTTTTTGGAAACGGTGATAATTCTGTCGGCAAGATGCATGTTGCAGGAGGCTTGGTTATAGGTGTCGCCAACCAGCAAAGTATTAGAAGTGCGAGGGTTGCTGTTTTTTACGGCTTTGGCGTTTTTTAGCACCAAGCTTGCCAAATCCTCATAAAGTGAGTTCAAAATTTTTGAAGTGTTGTCATAGTCCCAACCTTGGTATCCCATATGGTGAGCAATATGAATGATTGGGATATCTTTTAATAAATCGGCAATAGTCGAGGATAGGCGTCCGGCATAGACTTTGGCTAAAGTCAGATACTTTGTCAGGCCGGATATTGCGCCGCTGTGCCAATCGTTGGCAATAAGCATGTTAGGCATAGCAATGTTGTTTATTTGCTGCAAAGCAATGTTTTCTAACAGGCAATAGACGGTTTTAGATAAAAATGCAAAACGTTCAACTTCATTAACGTGCAAATTGTTTAGCACATAACAGCCGCCTTGTCCGGAAGGATTTTCCGGCGCCGGATTGATGGAAAAGAATCTGGTGTTTTGCAAAAATAAGTATTTTGCACCGTTTAATTCTCCCAAATAAACTTCAACTTTAAAATGGCAAAAACGATTGCGGCTGCCCATAAACGGTACTTTAACGGTGCAGAGTTTTTTTACCCGCACATGTTTCCCTTCGGCTCCTGTGTAGATGTCATTTTCAAGAGTGCATTTTTTGCGTCCGGTGTTGCCTAAATACATTGGAGTTATGATAACGATGTCGCTTTTTTTATCTGCAAATACGGTGTTATAATTTTCTGGTAACTCGGAGGCAACCATTCCCAAACCGCCGCATTTCATAAAAGTTGCAGTTTCTGCGGTTATCATCCAAGCGTGTATTTGTTCATTTTGCGGCCAGCATTTATCGGTCAGACACTGCTTTTTAGCCATATTTTGCATTTGTATCAGTATGGGATCATGCTGAACGTTGAAATTTATGGTGAATTTTCTTTTATTAAAATTTGTCGGTAAAAAAGCAAATTTTTTATTTTGAACAGAGCCGAGATTCAATAGTGACATTACAATAACTTCCAAAACATAATACAGTTGCACTGTATCATTAAAAAATCAAACCTTCAACAGAAAAAGAACTTACTCTCTTGACTTGTTTATGATTAACCACTAAGTTCTATATAGATATCTTTCAGAAAGAATTAAAGAGGAAACTATAATGACTGATAAAAAAGAAAAAATGTCGGCTGAAATTGAAAATGAAGAAGAACAAACTCAAGCCGCAGAAGATTCTGAAAATGTGCAAAACTCTGAATGTAAAGATGAGTTGAGCCAGCTTAAAGAAGAAAACCAAAAGCTAAAAGATTCTTTTTTGCGCGCATATGCCGAGGCTGAAAATACTAAAAAACGCTGCCAGCAGGAAATTGAAAAAAATTCTAAATTTGCCATTTCTTCTTTTGCTAAAGAATTGTTGGGCGTTGCCGATAATTTGCAACGCGCGTTGAGTGCTGTTGACGATGAAACAAAATCAAAATGCGAAGCCTTTATTAAAGGTGTTGAACTTACGCAAAATGAACTAACCAAAGTTTTTGGTAAGTTCGGCATCAAAAAACTTGAAAGCTTGAATAAGGTTTTTGACCCAAATTTTGAGCGCGTAGTGCAAGAAATTGAAGATAAGGAAAAACCAGCCGGCACAATTATTGCCGAACTGCAATCCGGTTATACGCTAAACGATCGTATTTTGCGCGAGGCTATGGTTGTGGTGACCAAAGGCGGCGAACAAGCTCTAAAAAATGAAAAATAAAATGTAAATCTGCAAATTAAGAAAAGTCCGCTTAGTTTGCGGACTTTTTTGTTTGACGTAGCAAAATAAATGGTATATCTGATAAAATGTTATTTTATTCTAGAAAAATAGCGTTATAGTTTTAGACGATGAAAATATTGAACGTTTATATTTTTAAGCAGATTTTTATTGGTTTTCTGCTGGTTTGTTTCTCTCTGCTGGCCATGCTATGGCTGACGCAGTCGCTTCGTTTTGTGGAAATGGTGACAAGACAAGGTTTGCCAGTTTATTTGTTTGCCGAAATGACATCTTTGTTAATGCCAAGAATTTTTAACATATTATCTCCGGTGGCGGCGTTTGTGACGGTGCTGTTTGTTTATAACCGCTTGATTGCCGATAGAGAATTGGTGGTGATGCAGTCGGCGGGAATTAGCCCGTGGCAAAACTCAAAAGCCGCGGTTTTTCTGGGTATTTTAATGGCGCTGTTTAATGTTTTTGTTATGAACTGGGGGATACCTTGGTCCGAATCCAAGTTTCGCGATTTGGAATGGCGGGTTAAAAATAATTTGACGCAGATGGTTTTTCGCGAAGGTGAGTTTACATCTTTGAAAAACGGAATTACGGTGTTTATTGATAAACACGAAGATGATGGCTCGGTCAGCGGGATTTTTGTCAGCGATGAAAGCAAACCAAATCTCAAAGTAACGCTAACAGCTGAAAAAGGAAGAATTATTCAAACCGAAAAAGGTCCGAGAATCCTGTTTATTAACGGCGTTCGCCAAGAAATGAATACTAAAGATTATAAATTCAGCACATTGTCTTTTTCTCGCTATTCCGCTGAATTTAACAATATTGAAAGTAGAAAGAAAAAAGATCAAACAGTGCGTGAAAAGTCAGTTTTTGAGTTGTTGCAATCAGGTCGCGACAATACATTGGACGATCATACGCAACGAAAAAATATTGTAGAAGGCAATAGGCGTGTTTTGTATCCGCTGTATAATCTGCTGTTTGCTTTGTTGGCTTGTGTTGGTTTGCTGGTTGGTAATTTTAATCGCCGCGGTCAGACTAAAATCATCACGGTCGAGGTTTTGAGTATGATTATTATTTTAGGCGGCGATTTGGCGTTTACAAACTTGGCCGGACGTTCGTTGATGGTTTTGCCATTATTGTATTTAAATTGCCTGCTGCCGTTGTTTATTTGTTTTTATTTGCTGTTTTTTTATAATCCGTTTTACTTCCGCCGTTTTAAAATAAAGGAGCGTCAAAATGAAAATTAACCGTTTTGTTGCCGCCGGTTCACAGATTTTATTATTGATGCTTTGCAGTAATGCCGCTTATGCAGTGAGCGAAGCCGGTGAAATTCAGCGCAAAGAACAAAAATCTCCGCACGCGGATATGAATGTGGCGCATAATATTACAAATATAGAATTTACAGGCGATAGTAATTTGGAAGGCAATGAAGCTATAGATTTTAGCGCCGATGAACTTACTAATGATGAAACCACCGGTCTGATTACAGCCAAAGGCGATGTTGAAATACTTTATAATAAAATGCGCTTAAAAACAGATACATTGGTGTATGATCAAAATAAAGATGAAGTAACGGCTACCGGTAATGTTAAACTTTATTCATCTGACGGTTCGATTATTTATAGCGATAAAGTATCGCTTTCTGAGCAAATGACTGTGGGAGAAATGTATCATATTAAAGTTTTGCTCAAAGATGAATCCCATGTTTTTGCCGAAAGCTTCAAAAAGAAAAACAATCAGAAAAAACAGCTGACTTATGCCACATATACGCCGTGCGATATGTGTGATACTCAGTCACCGCTGTGGTCAATCAGCGCCCGCAAAGTGCAGCACGATGAAAAAAATAAAAATGTTCACTACAACGATGCAATTATAAAAATCAAAAATGTACCGATTTTTTACACTCCGTTTTTTACGCATCCAGACCCGAGTGTAAAAAGACGTTCCGGATTGCTGGCTCCGACCATGGGCAGCTCTAACTATTTGGGTGCTGTGTTTCAGCCGCGTTATTTTTGGGCGGTTGACGACCAGACAAATGTGATTATATCACCGATTTTTTCTACTGATAAAAATGTGATTTGGGGCGGGCAGTATCAAAAATATTTTTATAGCGCCGATACTGATATTTCGGGCAGTTATTTGAAGGATAACGATGACAACCGCCCAAAAAACAGAGGTAATTTGTTTGCCAAAGGGCGTTATGATATAAATAATTATTGGCGGATGAAGTACGATGTAAAGTACGTTACTGATTATTTGTATCTAAAAGAACTCAGTTTGCCGTATCAAGATGATGCATGGCTGACTTCTAATGTGGCGTTTGAGCGTTTCAGCGGTCGAGATTATGCGTCGATTGAGGCTTATTACTATAAAATTCTGAGTTACAATCTGCGGGTTAGAAATGAAAGCCAATACCATGAAATTAATGACCGTAAGCCGTTGGTCGCTCCGCTTATAGATGTCGAAACCTATTCTGATCCAAGCTCAATCGGTTCGTATTTCAAAAATGAATTCAACAGCGCGTCGATATATCACAAAGACGGACGCCAAACTCAGCGTTTGACGGCTATCAATGCGTGGGAGCTTCCGTTTACGTCGTCTTTTGGTGAAAAATATCGTTTTGTGACTTCATTAAAATCAGATGCGTACTATATAAATAAGTATCAATACAATGCGCAAAACACCTATAACGGAACCGTAACTAGATTCTTCCCTCAGACCGGTGTGGAATGGCGTTTGCCGTTTGTGCGGGCAAATGAGTCGTCTCGTCAGATTATTGAGCCGGTAATAGTTGGTGTGTTAGCTCCAAACGGCGGAAACAAGCAAGACAAGATTCCAAATGAAGACAGCGAAGATGTTTATTTTGACGATACCAACGTTTTGGATCTGGATAGATACGCCGGTTATGACCGTAACGATACCGGCAGCCGTGTAAGCTATGGTTTGCGTTGGAGTTCTTATGGCGATATCATTGGCCGTACGTCGGCGTTTATTGCGCAAAGTTATGAAAGAAGAAGAGATGCTAGTTTTGCCGAAAGTTTGGATAGCGAGCATATTTCTAATTTTAGCGATTATGTCGGCCGCATCAATGCCGAACCAAATGAATATTTGAATTTGAACTATCGTTTTCGTTTGGATAGAAAATCTTTAGACGCCAAATACAGTGAATTGGGCGCCGGTGTCGGTCCGTCATTTTTGCGCGCCTACGCATCTTATATCTTTTTACAGGGAAACACTTATTACAACAAGTTGTATTCTGAGCGTAAAGAATTATATACTTCTTTAAGCTCGGCTTTTTCGCAGTTTTGGTCTGTCAGTATCTATAATTTGCAGGACTTGACAGAAAACAGCCGCGGTTCGCTGGAGCACGGCGGCAATCTGATTTATGAAGATGAATGCTTGAAGTGGGTTACTAATATCAAAAAATATAACAGCAGTAATCCGGATTTGAAAAACAGTTATGAGTTTGGCATTACTTTCTATTTGAAAACGATTGGCAGCTTTGGCTCATAGGGTTAAAGGAGAAATAAAAATAATGAAAAAATTAGTTTTATTATCAAGTTTTGTTTTATTTTTGGGTTTTACCGCTCAGGCCGAAAACATAGATTTACAAGAAATAGACAATCAGGCGCGTATGGATAGACCGAATACCAATTCGATTATGTTTCGCCGCAACGCAGAACAATATCGCCAATTGAGCGATGAGGAAAGAGCCGATATAGCCGCCCGTCGGGAAGAGGCCAGAAAAATGCGCTTGCAGCAAGAAGAATATGCTCGCCGCCGTGCCGCAGAAGAAATGCGCCGCCGGCAAATGGAAGAAGCGCAAAGAGAGGCGGAACGTCGTCGCGCCGAGGCTTTGAAACCGATAACTTTATATGAAAATAAACTGAAAATTTATGCGTTGGTAAACGGCGAGGTGATTACCAGCAGCGATATGCAAAGCCGAATTAATGCGTTTATTTTGACAACAGGTATTCCGTATAACGCGCAAACAAAAACAATGATAATCGGCAAAGTTTTGCAGTCGGCCATTGATGAAAAGCTTAAGATTCAAGAGGCAGAAAAAAATAAGATTAAAATCAGCAAAAAAGAAATCGACAAGGCTCTGGCACAGTTTGAACAAAGCAATAATATGCAAAAAGGACAGCTTAAAAAGATTTTGACTGACGCTAAAGTGAGTATGAAAGTTTGGAGCACGCAAATAGAGGCGGATTTGGCTTGGCACAAACTGATTAATCAAAAAGGCTATAATGAATTAAGTATTAGTGAAAATGATATCAATAAGGCTTTGGAAGAAATCAAAAAAGATCAGAAAAAGCAAAAATTTATGGTGTCGGAAATTGTGATAGACAAGAAAGACGCCAAAGACCTTAATCAGTTGGTTGAAAATTTGCGCAATGATCCGCGATTTGAGCTTTATGCCATGCAGTTTTCACAGAGCCCAAGTGCTGCCAACGGCGGCCGCTTAGGCTGGATAGGCAAGGGCAAATTGCCATCGGTGATTGAAACGGCCATGCTAAAACTGAAAGACGGCGATGTTTCTGACCCAATTGCCTATGGTAAAGATTTTTATATTTTGAAAATGGAAAAAATTTTCAATCCGGCGGTGGACAAGCCAGAAGTTCCGTCCCGCCAAGAAGTTAAAAGCTTTTTGGAAAATAAAAAGCTGGAAGAATATTCTAACCGCTATATCAAAAATTTGCGCAGCCGCGCTTTGATTGAAAAGAAAGTATAATGACAGAGCTTCCTTCTTTACGAGAAACGGTGGATAGCCACGGTTTGATGGCAAAAAAAGCCTTGGGGCAGAATTTTTTGCTGGATCAGAATATTACGGATAAAATTATCCGCAGTTCATTGGCCGCCAGAGGGACGGAAGATTTTTCGCAGGAAGATGTTTTTGAAATCGGCCCCGGACCAGGGGGGCTGACCCGCGCGGTGTTAAAAGCGAATCCGCACAGCTTGACAGTGGTGGAAATGGACGAGCGCTGCATAGAAATTATGCGTGAATTGCAGGCTGTTTATGGTGAAAAGCTAAATATTGTCAACGGCGATGCCATGAAATTTGATTTTGGGCAGCCGAGCGAGCGACGCAAAAGCGTGGTCAGCAATTTGCCGTATAACATTTCGGTGCCGCTGCTGATTGTTTTTTTGAAACAAATGCGGCAGTTCAATAGCTTGACTTTGATGTTTCAAAAAGAAGTGGCTGAGCGTATTTTGGCCGAGCCGGACAACAAAAATTACGGACGCATTTCGGTGTTGTCGCAGTTGGTTTGCAAGGTTAAGCTGTTGTTTAATTTGAATCCTAATTGTTTTGTGCCAGCGCCAAAGATTTGGTCTTCGGTGTTGTTGTTTACGCCAAACGAGCAGCTGCCGGCGCCAGAAGATTTGGCTAAGGTGGAAAAAATCACGGAAATGGCGTTTGGACAACGTCGCAAAATGCTGCGCCAGAGCCTGAAAAGTTTACCAAATTTAGAAAAAGCTTGCGCGGCCGCCGGTGTATCTTTAACCGACAGAGCCGAAAACGTTTCGCCGGAGCAATATTTGCTGTTGGCGCAAAATAGCTAAAAAAAGAATCTTGTTTTTTATCAAAATGTTAATATTTTTTCCTTAGCCTGACTAGTTGTAATTTATCTAATAGGGAAAAATATATGCACACGGTTCATGCTCTGATTGTAGATTTGACGTTAATAACCATTTATGCGGCGATTGTGACGCTGTTGTTCAAAAAGCTGAAACAGCCGACAGTTTTGGGCTATATTTTAGCAGGTATTTTAGCGGGACCGTATTTTGATTTGCTGCCTACGGTGACAGACCGAGAAAATTTGAGCCTGTGGGCGGATATCGGAGTGATTTTTTTACTGTTTGGCTTGGGTTTGGAATTTAGTTTCAAAAAAATGATAAACGTGGGCAAAGCGGCGATGATAACCGCCAACGCAAATATTTTGTTTATGCTGTTTTTGGGGTATAACACCGGTTTGCTGTTGGGCTGGAGCACAATGGACAGTTTCTTTTTGGGCAGTATGATTTCGATGTCGTCGACCACGATTATTATCAAGGCGTTTGATGATTTGAATATCAAAAAGCAAAGGTTTACGGATTTGGTTTTTGGCGTGTTGGTGGTTGAAGATTTGGTTGGTATTTTGCTGTTGGTGCTGTTGCCGACTATTGCGATTGGTGCGAGCATTGACGGACAAGCTCTGTTGGTTAGCACCGGCAAGTTGATTTTGTTTTTGGTGATGTGTTTTGTTATTGGTATTTATTTGGTGCCGACTTTGCTAAAAAAAATCGACCGCTTTTTGAATGACGAGCAGTTGCTTTTGGTGATGATAGCCTTGTGTTTTGGAATGGTGTGGCTGGCGAATTATTCGGGATTTTCTTCGGCCTTGGGCGCGTTTATCACCGGTTCTATTTTGGCTGAAACTCCTTTGATTGAGCGAATCGAAAAAACAGTTAAACCGCTAAAAGATTTTTTTGGCGCGGTGTTTTTTGTTTCGGTGGGTATGATGGTTAATCCGGCAATGTTTTTGGAATACGCATGGCCGATTTTTGTGATAACGCTGATAGTCATGGCGGGTAAAGTGGCTTTTTCGTGTTTTGGTTTTATTGTTTCGGGGCAGCCGTTAAAAACCGCGGTTTTGGGGGCGTTTTCGTTGGCGCAAGTCGGCGAGTTTGCTTTTATTATCGCCAGTTTGGGCATGAGCTTGGGCGTTTTGCATAAACAGGTGTATCCGATTATTGTCGCCGTGTCGGTGATAACAACGTTCTTTACGCCGATGATGATAAAATTTGCCGAGCCGATGTTTAATGTGATAAAAAAATATCTGCCGGAAAAATGGCAGCAATTTTTGGCGCAGCACGCGACAGGGCAAAAAGAAACCAAAAGCGAGGAGCGCTTGTGGAATATTTTGTTTAAAAATTATTTGTCGCGTTTGGCGCTGTTTGTGATGATAAACTACGCGGTGATTGGTTTTTCCAACTATCTGGTGCGTCCGTTTGTGTATCAATATTTGCCGAATATGCCGGCGCGGGCTGTGGTTACTCTCATCACGCTGTTGCTGATGTCGCCGTTTTTGAAGGCGCTTATCGGCTGGGAAACGATTTTGCCGGTGATGTTGGCGCGCAAGGTGCGTCCGCTCTCTGATTTGTCGCAAAAAATGTTGGCGGATAGCAAAATGCTGCAAAAGGTGAAAGAAACTCTCAGCGCCTATGAAAGTTCGGAGAATTTGAAGAATTTGTTTGTGTCAAACAATCAGGTGGCGTCGGCTTATTACAAACTTTGGAAAGCCAAAAGGGCGAATCGGCTGCCGCTGTTGTTTTTGACCAGTTTCCGAATGCTGATAGTCTGCTTTTTTATTATGACGGTGGTGCATCAGTTTTTGACCGAGAATCCAAAAGTTATTTTTGGGCTGGTGATTATTTCTTTGGTAATGCTGACTCAGTCACGCTGGCTGTTTGAGCAATATATGAAAATGGAAAAGCAGTTTTTGGATAATTTGCACGGTGGCGCTGATAATGCGGAGCCGGAACTCAAAACCGAATCGGCGCCGGAAAAAGACCAGCCTAAGCAATAATCAATTTTAGCCGACAAGCTGAAAAAAACATCGGTGTGTGTGCCGGTGTTTTTTTGTTTTAAATCAACATTGTAATCAAAGCGGCAAAATTAATATTTTTAAGTCTTAACAAAGAGTTAACATAAACTATTACTTTAGTAATATTACCATTAGAATATTGTTTTAAATATTTAAATGTGTTCTAATTATATCATAATGTGAATATAAGCATTATAAATTATTTTATTTAGGAGAAAGACAATGACTATGATTAAAACAAATGAATCCGGCCGTTCCATGATTGAAATGTTGGGCGTGTTGGCCATCATCGGTGTTTTGTCCGTTGGTGGTATTGCCGGCTATTCAAAAGCTATGAACAAATTCAAAACAAACAAAGTTGCCGACAACGTTTCTATGTTGGTGGCAAACATTAAAACTATGTATGCTCAGCAGAGTAGCTTTAATGGATTAACTAAATCTTCTGCCGTTAGCATGGGATTAGTTCCAGATGAATTAGTTACAACGTATCCTAGTGATAATGATGACAATGCAGTATTAAATAATTCATTCAATGGTACTGTGCTTATTAATGCCTCAAATTCTGTGGGGGCAACAGCCGCTGCTAATACAGATGATGCTTTATCATTTAATATTGTGTTTAACGGACTTTCTAAAGAAGCTTGTATAACATTGGCTACCAATGATTGGGGGTCAGGTTATTCTTCTGGCTTGATTGGTATGCAAGTTAAGAATGCTGAACAGGCAGTTACCGATGATACTAATGTTAAAATGGGATGTAAAGGGACTACGGCAGCAAATGCTACAACTCCACAAGTAGCTTGTCCTGGTGGTGAAAATACAGCATTACCGATGCCTGTAGCGCAAGCCGCCGCTGCTTGTAAATGTGATAATGGTAACACATGCTCTATTTTGTGGAAATATTACTGATTTAGGCTAGAGGAGAAAGACAATGACTATGCTTAAAACAAATGAAAACGGTCGTTCTATGATTGAAATGTTGGGCGTGTTAGCCATTATCGGTGTTTTGTCCGTTGGTGGTATTGCCGGCTATTCCAAAGCTATGAACAAATTCAAAACCAACAAAGTAGCCGATAATGTTTCTATGTTGGTTGCCAATATTAAAACCATGTATGCGCAGCAAAAAACTTATAGTGGTTTAACTACAACTACAGCTCATGATATGGGGCTGGTTCCAGATGAATTGGTAAAAAAATCTAATAATAAGACTTCATATAAAAATGCTTTTAATGGTAATGTAGCTATACAGTCAAGTAATAGTACTGCAACATCAGGAAACGATAATAAAGCCTTCATTATTGTATTTGATGGACTTTCAAGAGAGGCCTGCATAACTTTAGCAACAAATGATTGGGGTTCAGGATTTTCTTCAGGACTGATTGCACTTCGTGCTCAGGGTACGGCTAGTATTACAGCATCTGGTGATACGATTACAGTTGCAGATTTAGCCACAAAAATTGGTGATGCGGGTAATGGTCCTACTGCTGCTACAGGAAATGCAGCTGGTGGATCGGCTATTGCTACTCCAGGAAGTGATGGTTTAACTGTTCCAATGCCTGTATCATCAGCAGCTACAGCATGTGGTTGTACCCAGGGTAACACATGCTCCATTACTTGGAAATACTACTGAGTTTGGCGGCGTGTGACGGCTTGAGCGATATCATCAAGCCGCCCGCTTGCCAATAAACTGCCATTTACTCTCAAATATACGGCAGTTTTTCTCCGAAACACCCTTGCTCCTAACTTGGGTGTTTCTTTTTGTGTTCTATTACTCTCGTTTTGCGTTGCTTTCAGCAACAAAGTCGTGGATACTCGGGATTTGCACATCCAGTTGGGTGTGCCACCCAAGTATGATGTTTCTATCCTCGCCGTCATTCTTGCCACCACACCCTACTGGCTGTGGTCGGCGAGAATCCATAACGCCATTGCGACAGCAATGTCTAATGTGTTGCTTTCAGCAACAAGGTCGTGGATACTCGGGATTGGCACATCCAGTTGGGTGTGCCACCCAAGTATGACGTTTCTATCCTCGCCGTCATTCTTGCCACCACACCCTACTGGCTGTGGTCGGCGAGAATCCATAATGCCATTGCGACAGCAATGTCCATAATGCGTTGCTATTGGCGGCGCATATTGACAATATTTACTAAATTGTTTAATGTAATTTTATGAAAACAATGTATGTATATATCATAGCAAGTAAACGAAATGGCACCATATACTCCGGTGTTACAAATAATTTAGTGCGTCGAATTTACGAACACAGAAATGAGTTGATAGAAGGTTTTTCAAAACGTTATCACATTCATATGTTAGTTTATTATGAAATTTACGAAAATGCTTTGACGGCTATTGAAAGAGAGAAAAAAATTAAGCATGCAAGCCGTAAATATAAATTGTCACTTATTAAAAAAATGAATCCAGATTGGATTGATTTGTATGAAAAAATTTGCCAATAAATTTATATAAGTAAAAAATAGGCGTTGCTTTCAGCAACAAAGTCGTGGATTCTCCAGTCTGCCTCAGCCTATAAGGCGGCATGAGGCGCTGAAGAATGACGTCGAGAGTAGAGGCGGAAAAAACTGTGTCATATAAACAAAAAAACTCCCCAAAGGGAGCGTTTTTGTTTATTGGCGGTGAGACAGGGATTTGAACCCTGGGTACCCGTAATGGGTACAATTGATTTCGAGTCAATCGCATTCGACCACTCTGCCATCTCACCTGCTAAAAAATATGGTCAAATTGTTTGTAGGCTACTTTGCAAAAAAATGCAAGTGCTTTGTTTTAAAAACTAGACTCTTTTTCTTTTTTATGTTATTTTGTACAAAAATTGGAGGTGTTATGTCTAGAAAACAATATCGAGTAATTTGCTCAAAAGAACGTTTTAAAGATGATGTGATTATTGATATTGCTCCGGCTGACGGCGTGATTCATGAGGTGATTTTTGCCAGCCGCAAAAAAGAAAATCCCAAGCTGGAAAATTATGGTGGCTCAATATATTTGACCGATATCGACGGGCAAAAACCAGAAATTACTTTTGGCGATTTTAAACTTTCAGAACAGCTGGGTAATGCTCCGGCTCGAAAATCTCCAATGTATATGTATTATGAAAGTTTGGCGAGAGAATTAACTCCAAAAATTGTGGAAACATTTGATAAAATGAAAGCCGCCGGTAAAGAAGCTACCTTAGATGTTTGTATGATGGATTATTTGGCTTCAAAACAAGACGGAGAAGTTAAAACTCTGCAAGAGGAAGAATTGAAAGAGTATGCCGAGCGCCGCCGCAAAATTGAACAGTATAAAAAAGAAACCATCGAGCGTCGAGAAAATGAAAAATCGGCGTGCAAACCAGAAGTTTTGTTGGCTTGGAAGCAAGCTTTGCAGCGTGGTGATTAATCGGAAACGTGGCAAAAACATTGCGGCTCGTGGTCGTTGATAATGCCGACCGCTTGTAAATAGGAATATATAATCACACTGCCGACATATTTCATTCCGCGCTTTTTTAAATCCTTGGAAATGGTCGCCGAAAGCTCGTTTTGCACGGGGCAGGGAAATATATTGTATTTTTTGGTTTCGCCGTTTGTAAAATGCCATAAATATTGGTCAAACGAACCAAACTCTTGCTGAATTTGTAAAAATATTTTGGCGTTGCTAATGGCAGCGCAAATTTTTTGTCGGCTGCGGATAATTTTGGGGTTTTGCAGCATTTTTTCTATTTTTGCCTCGTCAAATTCAGCTACTTTTTCTGGCTCAAAATCAGCAAATTCTTTTGCAAAGGCTGTCCGCTTTTTCAAAACCGTTATCCATGATAGTCCGGCTTGAAAACCCTCTAAAATCAGCATTTCAAAAAGCTTGCGATCGTTATGTACCGGTTTGCCCCATTCTTTATCGTGATAACGGGTATAAATTTCGCAATTTTCATCAACCCAAGAACAGCGCATTTTTATACCTTATGCGGCAAACGGCTATAAATAAAATCACTCAGACAATTTGGCAAAATAGAAAGCAACCAAACGCCAAAACGCATTGGCCATGGAAACGCTATCAGCCCGATGTTTTTTTGAAGGCCTTTATAAATAATGTCGGCGGCCTTGTCCGCTTCCATAAAAAATGGCATCGGACAGGTATTTTTATCGGTTATGCGGGAGCGTACAAAGCCAGGGCAAATTACGTTTACAGCAATGTTTTGGGCTCTCAGACTGTTACGCAAAGCTTCGCCATAGGCTTTGACGCACGCTTTGCTGGCACTATATGACGGGCAGGCGCTGAGTCCGTGATATCCGGCAATCGAGGCGGTTATGGCAATGATTTTTGTGGTGTTTTCGCTCTGTTTTTTATATATTTCAACAGCCGGCGTAACCGTGTTCAAAACACCCATAACATTGGTGTTGAAAGTGTTGTATATATTTTGCGGAGTTTCCTCTCCGGTAGAAACGCCGGCGTTGGCAAAAACTAAGTTAAGCGGCGCTTTTTGGTTGCATTCGGCAATCCATTTTTCCATTGCGGCTTTATCGGCAACATCAATAATTTTACCTTCTGTCATGCAGCCAAATTTTTGGCATTTAAAAACAACTTCTTGCAAACGATTAGCATTCCGTCCGCTCAAAAATAAATTTTTTGCACCGTTTTTAGCATAGGTCAAAGCAAGGGCTTCACCAATTCCCGATGAGGCGCCGGTGATGAGAATGTTTTTGATATTTTTTTGCATTGTCTGATTATCCTAGTAAAATTTTAACTGTTGCGTTATATGTTATTTATAGGTTATATTATAGCTGCGTTTATTTTGCAAGAGGAAGAAAATGACTGATATTATCGACACATTAAAAAAAGTTCGCCGCGGTGCCATGTTTATTATTGAAGCGCCGTCCGGCACAGGAAAAACTTCGGTAATCAAAAAACTTATGGCGCTTGACAATAATCTGAAATTTTCAGTTTCAGCTACTACACGCAAGCCGCGTGAGGGCGAAAAAGATGGTGTCGATTACTATTACATCAGTGATGAAAAATATGATGAGTTACTAAAACAAGATGCTTTTTACGAGCATGTGGACTCTCAATATGGCTCACGCTACGGAACGCTGCGCTCCGAAGTGGATAGTTTTATTAACGTGGGGCAAGACGTGGTGTTTGATATGGACTGGGTTGGCTTGCGTCAGATGAAAGCAAAAGCTCCCGATGATGTGGTGTCTATCTACTTTTTGCCGCCGTCTATTCACGAGTTGCGCCGCCGTTTGGAAGGGCGCGGCACAGATAGCAAGGAAATTATCAATAAACGTATGGGGCTGATTTTGGAAAAAATGGCGCATTGGACGGAATACGATTATGTGGTTGTAAATGTTGATGTGGACCAAACAGTTGAAACCGTGCGTGAAATTATTTCGGCAGAACGGATGAAGCGCGTGCGTCAGACCGGGTTGGTTCAATTTGTTGAAAATTTGAAGAAAGAAGCCGAGCATGACTAAAGTCCCTTTTATCAATAAATACGGCGCGGTGTTTTTCTTTGAAGCGGACAAAGCTCAAAAGCGCGAAATTTCGTATTCGGTGGTGGCAAAAGATAATTTAGTGCTGTGTCAATATGATAAAATTTCAGGGTTGTTTTCTTTTCCGGCAGAAGAATATTTGTCTTTAACCGAAACACCGACATTTAGTTTTGTTTTACATACAAAAGTAGAAGAAAACGGTAAATATTTTAATGATGTGCAGACGTTTAAAGTTTATGATGTCGAAAATGCTCAAATTGACAGCGGTCTCCTGAATTGGCAGCTGATAGAAGATATTATGGTTTCTAATGTGCAATTTGATGAAACGCAGCTGAATGGTTTTAAAAATCTGATTGTGAGAAGGAGCTAACATAATGCAAAAAATATATGATTCTATAGAAGATTTGATTGGGCATACTCCTTTACTGAAACTCAATAAACTAATGAAAAAGTTTGAGTGTCAGGCTAATATTATTGGTAAGTGCGAATTTTATAATCCGATTTTTTCTGTAAAAGATAGAGTCGCTCTGAATATGATAAATAAGGCGCCGTTTAGCAAAATTAATGAAAATACGGTGTTTATTGAGGCTACTTCGGGCAATACCGGTGTTGGTTTGGCGGCATTTTGCGCCGAGCGTGGCTATAAATTGGTTATTGTAATGCCGGAAAATATGGCGCATGAAAAAATTGCGTTGATTCGCCAATTTGGCGCCGAAGTTTTGCTTACTCCGGCGGCCGAAGGTATGGCAGGCGCTATTCGTAAAGTGGAAATGCTGAAAGCTCGTTCAGAAAATCTGATAGAATTCAAACAATTTGAAAATCAGGCTAATGTAGAAGCCCATCAGCTGACAACCAGTGTGGAAATTATGGAAGATACGGGCGGAAACGTTGACGCGCTTGTGTGCGGCGTCGGGACTGCCGGAACTATCACCGGTATTGCATCGGCGCTGAAATCATGCATTCCGGATTTGTATGTGATGGCGGTTGAACCTGCAGAAAGTCCGGTTTTGAGCGGAGGGCAGAAAGGCGCACACCGAATCGGAGGTATTGGGGCTGGATTTGTGCCGCCGCTATATCGTCCGGAATTGGTTGACGAAGTTTATAAAGTAAGTAGTAAAGACGCTTTGGATATGACTAAAATTGTGGCGCAAAATGAAGGCTTGCCAGTCGGCGTTTCTGCAGCAGCGGCTTTGACGGCAGCAATAAATTTAGCCAAACGAGATGAAATGGCGGGTAAAAATATTGTTGTGATTTTACCGGATAGCATTGAACGCTATTTGTCTGACCCGTATTTTAATGATGAACAAGTTGAATCACAGGACTAAAAAATGAAATTTTTTGCTATTCTCAGCCGCTATCTTAATCGCCAATTATTGGGCAATTTCTTTATGGTGCTGTTTGCTATTTTGGGCATTATTTTAATGTTTGATTCCATAGAAACATTGCGTAAAATTTCTGGCCGCGATGATGTGACAATGTGGTTTGCCGCTCAGTTGGCGGTGACGAGAGTAACTAAAACCGTGGAAATTGTGTTGCCGTTTGTGATGATGGTGGCCGCGATGATAACTTTTTGGCGCTTGAGTAAAAACAATGAGTTTGTGATTATACGTTCGGCCGGTGTTTCTATGTTTGGCTTTTTGAAGCCGTTGATTATAGCTACTTTTTTGCTTGGTTTGGCAAATACTATGCTGTTTAATCCAATAGCGGCCAAGATGTTTGAATGGCACGAGGTTTTGGACTATCGATTGGATACGCATGACCCAAACGCAGTGTTGTTTTCAAGTAAAGGACTATGGATACGCGAATCGGTGGGCGAAGGTAAGGTTTTGCTGATTCAGGCTAAAACTTTGCGACAGGAAAATAATACTTTGTGGATGCGTGATGTCAGCATTACCGAACTTGGTAAAAATGCAAAAATTCTCAAAGGCTACGAAGCCTATTTTGCCACTTTGGAAGGCAATACCTTTCATTTGAAAGACGTTAAGGTGCTGGAAGGCGGCAAGCCGGTTGAATTTTTGATGGATTATGCTTATCAAACTTCAATCAATATGGAACGTATTAAAGAAAACTTTATTGAGCCTGACGCTATCTCTTTTTGGCAGCTGCCGGAAACTATAGCCTTTTATGAACAGGCAGGTTTTTCTGCTCGTCGGCACTGGATGCGTTATCTCAGTCTTTGGGTGTCACCGTTTTTACTCGTCGGTATGATGATGATTGCCGCCATATTTATGCTGCAAAATACCCAGCGAGGTTCTGGAATCTTAATGCGAGTTGTTTTAAGCATAGCCGTAGGGTTTATTGTATATTTTTCATCGCAAGTCGTATATGCCTTTGGTGTAAACGGATATATTCCGATTTGGCTTGCTGTTTCCGCCCCGACGCTAATTATTCTACTGACAAGTACTTCGATGTTGGTTTCTGCGGACGAAGTTTAGAAGGAAACTCGTCTAGCTGGTATCTGCTAGGGATTTTTGCGCTCGTGTACTATTGTGTACACGTCGCTTAAAAATTCCGTCGCATCTACGCACGCTATCCGAGTTTTCTATAGTTTGTGCCGGTTGCAACAATAAGCAGCCGTTTTTTCTTATGTACTAGTCTGTACACGGCGCTTAAAAATTCCGTCGCATCTACGCACGATATCCGAGTTTCTGAGAGCAGGGCAACGCGTCTAACGGCACATCTAAAGGCAACTTACGGAAAATTCATGTACTTCTATGTACACTAGGATTTTCTTCAGAACTAGAGTTACCTTTATCTGCACCATTATTCGCATTGCTTTATGTAGTATGCCGCTGTTTTGTTTTTAGTTTGTACACGGCGAAAAAAAGTTAATACGTTGCTGTTGGCAACAAAGCCGTGGATTCTCAAGTCTGCCTTAGCCTATTAGACGCTGAAGACCTACGTTGAGATAAAAGGCGCTAAGAATGACCTAAATTTATCACAAAAAAAGAGGAAGTCCAACTAGACTCCCTCCCTTTTTATTTCTCTAAAAGCTCATTAAGAACTTTTAATTTTTAGAAGTGTTCATCACAACGTTTAATCAACTCTTCAATATTTTCAGGTGGCCAACCCGGTGTTTCCATACCAAGGTGGATACCCATTTTAGCCAATACTTCTTTGATTTCATTCAAAGATTTACGACCAAAGTTTGGAGTGCGCAGCATTTCTGCTTCGGTTTTTTGAACCAAATCACCAATATAGATGATATTGTCGTTTTTCAAGCAGTTTGCAGAACGAACAGACAATTCAAGTTCGTCAACTTTACGCAGCAAGTTGCGGTTAAACGGTAATTCTTCATGAACATCTTCAGATTCGTTTTCTGGCTCGTCAAAGTTAATAAACGGCTTCAATTGGTCTTGTAAAATACGAGCTGCCAATGCAACTGCATCTTCCGGAGAAACAACACCGTTTGTTTCAACGTTCATGGTCAATTTGTCATAGTCGGTAATTTGACCAACACGAGTGTTTTCAACTTTGTAAGAAACTTTGGTAACCGGAGAATAAATTGCGTCAACGGCAATCAAACCAATAGGAGCATCGGCAGATTTGCTGTTATAAGCAGGAACATAACCTTTACCGGTGGTAACAGTTAATTCCATATTGATTTTTGCACCGGCATCCAATGTGCAAATTACATGGTCCGGATTCATAATTTCAACATCGTGACCGGTTTCAATCATAGCTGCAGTAACCACGCATGGACCTTCAGCTTTTAATGTCATTGTTTTTGCGCTGTCAGAGTGTACGGCAACAGCCAACTCTTTAATGTTCAACACAATATCTGTAACGTCTTCGCGAACGCCAGGAATTACAGAAAATTCATGCAAAACACCGTCAATTTTAATGGCGGAAACAGCACCGCCTTGCAATGAGGACAGTAAAACTCTTCTCAACGCATTACCTAAAGTCAGGCCGAAGCCTCTCTCTAAAGGTTCAACCACTATTTTTGCTTTATGAGTTGCATCATCTTGAGTAACTTGCAAATTAGTTGGTTTAATAAGTTCTTGCCAATTCTTTTGAATCACCGGTTTTGTCCTTTTCTTGATAAGTTATATGTACATATAAAAAAACACGGCAACAGGCCTTGAATAAAGGCCTGTGCCAAAATAATAACTAGACGCGACGTCTTTTTCTCAGACGGCAACCATTATGCGGAATTGGGGTTACATCACGAATTGTTGTGATAGTAAAACCGATTACCTGCAATGCGCGGATTGCAGACTCTCTTCCTGACCCAGGTCCTTTAACTTCTACTTCCAAAGTTTTCATACCATTTTCTTGGGCTTTTTTACCAGCTTCTTCAGCGGCAACCTGAGCAGCATAAGGAGTAGATTTTCTAGAACCTTTGAAACCTTGTGCGCCTGCAGTAGACCAAGAAACAGTGTTACCTTGAGCGTCCGTGATTGTAACTCTTGTGTTGTTGAAAGAAGAATCAACGTGAGCTACACCGGAAGTGATTTTCTTTTTTCTTTTTCAGAATTGCTTTAGCCATTTGCACTTACCTCACTTATTTCTTCTTATTCGCAACGGTTTTACGTTTACCTTTACGGGTACGAGCATTTTGTTTTGTGCTCTGACCGCGAACAGGCAGACCTTTACGATGTCTTAAACCACGGTAGCAACCTAAATCCATCAATCTTTTGATGTTGGTACCAACTTCACGGCGCAATTCGCCTTCTACAAGGTATCCGTTGTCGATTACTTCGCGGATTTTCATGATTTCTTCATCAGAAAGCTGACTAACACGACGGTTCATGTCAATTCCTGACTTTGCGCAAATATCTTGAGCAGATTTTCTACCAATACCAAAGATATAAGTCAGTGCGACTTCAATTCTCTTGGCACTTGGAATGTTTACACCAGCTATACGAGCCAAATTTAATCTCCATTTACTTTCAATTAATTAATACATTCAAAAAGTTGATCACCACTTTTCAAAATTAAGCGGATTATAGGCGTGATATTTGTCAGAGTCAACCCCTTTTCTGCATCAAAATTCATTTTTTTTACAAAATTCAAGAGGCAATAAAATTTTATCTTGTCTTTCAGGAAGGGACTGTTGGTTATTTTTAACAATAATGTTTGATTAAAGGCGTTTTAAATATTCGGCAAAGTTGACAATCGCAGAGCTTACTTCATCGGCAACTTCGGTAAAGTCCTCATTTTTGCAGAGTTTTTCTTCATCAGCGTAGAGTGAACGGTTTAATTCTAGTTGCAAAGTATACATTTTGCGGCGTGGTTGGCAATAGTTGAATGTGATGTAGGCGCCGGAATATGGACAGTTTTCTTGCACATTATAATTGTAGTCCCAAAATTGTGCGGCTAAAAAATCGCTGTATTCTTGCGGGCAGCTTTGGCTGAATAGGTTACCCAAGCAAACGTCTATGCCGGAGCGGTCATCAATAATTGAACAAATCTTTGACGGCATGGAATGGCAGTCTAAAACTACGCAGAATCCAAATTTTTTTAGGCATTTATTGATAAGCTGTAATAAACGATTGTGATAAACGTCATAAACTTTGCTCAAACGTTCTTCGGTCTCATGATAATCAAGCAATCCGTCATAAAGATTTTCTCTTTTAAAATTAATGCGGTGTATAACCCCTAATCCAACGCGGCAGTGCTTGTCATAAAGGATATCTTTTTCTTTGGGATAATTATAAAACATTGCCGGATCAAGTTCTAGTCTGTCGCGGTTTAAGTCTACAAAAATGCGGGTGATATTCATTTTGATGGCGGTCAAGCCTTTGTTGATAGCATTTTGAAGCAGCTCATCAACAAATAAATCTTCGTTACGGCGCAAAATTTTTTCGTCAAAGCGGACATTTTGTAAAAATTCAGGCGGAAAACAAGTGCCGCTGTGAGGTATTGAAAGTATCAGCGGATATTGCAATTTATCAGTATTAAATTCACTGTATACTGATAAATTTTTGTAATCAACTTTGAAATCAATATGTTTATCCGCCATAAGCCACCTATTTTTTGAGGGTTAAAATTTTACGAGGAGCTTTGGGCTCAAAGTTTTTGTTCTCTGTGGCTTTATTTTTGCGAAAAGGCTTGCGGTTTTCGGTGTCGCGTTTAAAAGTTTTGCGTTCTTTAAATTTACGCTCATCTTTTGGGCGCTCGCCAAATTTTGAACGATGCGGTTTATAGCCTTTTTTATCCTCTTTTGAATCACGTTTAAAATCTTTGCGTTTAAAATCGCCGCGTTTGGCAAAAGTTTTTTTCTTTTCAGATTTTTCAGTGTTTTCTTTTTCTGTCCGTTTGCGTTTAGTGGTATCTTTTTCTACAGACCAGCCGAATTTACCAAGCTGCTTACCCAAAGCATAATAAAAACCATGAGCGTAGGCCAATAATCCGGCTTTTTCCAGATGCAAAGCATTATTTTCATCTAAATATTGTTCATCAACATTGACCGATAACACTTCGGCTAAAAACATATCATGCGTGGCCGGCTGCAAATCAGTGCCGAGATGTTTGATTTCTAAAACGCGGCATTCCAGCGATATTGGAGATTCGGCAACTTGCGGAGCTGCAATTTGGGTGCAAGGAGCGGCAGTTAGGCCGGTAAGTTCAAATTTATTTACTGTGCGTCCGCTTTTGACACCGCATATATCAACTTGTTTTGCCAGCGCCACAGTCGGTAGGTTGATAACAAATTCTTTTGTTTGGCTGATGATTTCATGACTATAGCGCGATGGGCGCAGCGAAACATATACCAAAGTCGGGTCGCTGCATAAAACCCCCGTCCAAGCCGCCGTCATAACATTCGGCTTTTCCATTGTGCCACAAGAAACCAAAACCGGCGGCAGCGGAGCCATCAATGTTCCGGGACGCCATGAAATTTTTGCCATATTAAACTCCTTTAAATTAACTTTGCGCAGTATATACCCAAAATTTTTTACAGTCAAGCAAAGTCAGGGTCTGCCGCAATGTTGCGGCAGACCGCTTTTTTCAGGAATAAAACTATGAAAATTCATAGTGATTATAATATAGCATATTTTACCGCCTTTACCTATAAATCTAAAGAGTAGGGTTGACCGATAAATAGTTTAATAAGTTGCAGAATCTAATTGTAAAAATAAACTAATGAGCTAAGCTGTTGGACATGGAGAATGAAAATGAAAGATTTAGATTTAAGCAAATTGAGTTTTGAAGAGGCTTTGGTACAGCTGGAAAGTATTGTGCGAGAGCTCGAAGGCGGAAAAATCAAACTTGACGATGCGGTGGAAGCCTATGAAAAAGCTACGGCTTTAAAAAAATTTTGTGAAGAAAAGCTCAAAGCGGCGCAGTTGAAAATTGAAAAAATCAATGTTTCGCCGGAAGGCGTTGTTTCTACCGAACCTTTGGATAAGGTGGAGGAATAATGGTAGATGTCAAACAAAGTTTAAGTGAATTTTCGGCAAAGTTTAATGCTGATTTGCCGGAATATTTACCTGTGCCGGACGGGGTTGAAAAACGTGTTGTTGAAGCAATGAGTTATTCGCTGATGAATGGCGGCAAGCGCTTGCGTCCGTTTTTGCTGTGTCAATGCGCGGCTTTGTTTGATGTGGATTATAAAACCTGTCTGCCGGCGGCTGTGTCTTTGGAAATGCTGCATACTTATTCTCTGATACACGATGATTTGCCGGCAATGGATAATGACGATTTGCGGCGCGGCAAACCTACCTGCCATAAAAAATTTGATGAGGCAACTGCTATTTTGGCGGGTGACGGGCTTTTAACCCACGCTTTCAGAGTGTTGTCTACGGCTTTAGAGATTCGTCCGGAAGTTCGTTTGACCTTAGTGCAGCTGCTTTCGGATGCAGCTGGTGCTTTTGGCGGTATGATTGCCGGTCAGACTTTGGATTTATACGCCGAATCCGCGGGAACTGCAGATGGCGATGAAGATATTATAGCGCGTTTGGAAGAAATGAAAACCGGACGCTTGCTGCGTTATGCTTGTGAGGCGGGAGCGGTTTTGGGTAAAGCGACGTTGGAACAGCGTCAAGCCTTGGTTTGCTATTCTCGTAAAATTGGGCAAACTTTTCAAATCAGCGATGATATTTTAGACCGCGAAGGCGACCAAAATTTGATGGGGAAGACTCTGCACAAAGATGAGGCGCAAAACAAATTCACCATTGTCAGCCGCTTTGGAGTTGCTGAGGCGAAAAAAATAGCAGAAAAGCTCACTCTTGAAGCAATGGAGTCTGTGAAAATTTTTGGTAATAAAGCCGAAATTTTACAAGAACTTGCCCGTTTTATTATTGAACGCAACCACTAAAAAAATCTGTTGCGCGCCCCTTGTTTTTATGGTATGCTGAAAGCATAAAATATAATTATGAAAACGGAGGTGTGTTATGCCTGAAAAAAAGAAGATTACTGTCGGTCAGCAATTTATAAAATTGCTTGAAAATGCTGCAAAAGATAAAAATAGACTTTTAGATTTGGCTAGCGGGGTCATAAAACGCTCTCATTCTAAGCGCGGGTTGAAAAACCGTAATTTACCGGATAGTGAATCGGCGATTAAACTGAATGCCTCTATTGCTAAATTTAACGCTATAGCCGGCAAAGATGTTTCGACTGATGGAATGCTGGCGATGATTGTCAATACTTATCGTCAAGAAGAGTTTGGGTCTCCTAAAAAATTTAAAGAAGATTTTAAGAAAAAATATCCGGCAGAATATGATAACAATAATGCAAAAACAGCATTGTTGGCTGCGCGCCGCCGTATGGCTGTTAATGAATGATTATATTTTATTTCTTTTGTTTCTCCTTTGCCGCCGATGTTTTATCGGCGGTTTTATCTTGTTTGTGTAAAAATATGTTGATTTATCCGCTAAATTCCGTATTGTGAGAAAAAACGTAAGGAGAATAATATGCTGATTTTTAGTTTGGCAATAGTTGCCGCTTTGTTTTATGCTTTGCCTAGTTATGCAAATCCGGCTTGCGCTGTTTGTACGGTTGGCGTGGCTGTTGGCTTAGAGGTGGCTCGCAATTTGGGTGTTGATGATAGTGTGATTGCTGTTTGGGCTGGAGCTTTGTTGATGCTCATTGGTTATTGGACAATTTTGTGGTGTGATAAAAAGGGCTGGAACTTTGCTTTCCGTAATCCGCTTTTGATAGCTTTGTCAATTTCTATGATTGCCGGTGTTTATATAAAAGATTTGGTTTATACGCCAAAACCGATTTTAGTTTTTTATTTGGATCCGTTTTTGTTTTGCACTTTGTTAGGCGCGGCTGTATTGACATATAGTTCGGTGTTTTATCAATGGATGAAAGCTAAAAACGGCGGTCACGCGCATTTTCCGTTTGAAAAAGTGGTGCTGCCGATAGCTGCTTTGGCTTTGACCAGTTATGCCGTAAACTATTTTGAAGTTTGCAAGCCGTTACCAACGACAGCGGCTGAGGAAAACAGCGCTCCGGCTTTACCTGATGACGGTTCGGATATTTATGATTTTAGCAAATAATAATTTTAAGGAGGTGCAACAGCCTCCTTTTTTATTTTTTGAGTTATTATCAAATCCTAAAAATATGTTTTTCATCTTTTGATAATTAAAACCAACTAAAAAATAATAGCGTATCTTGTCTTTTTGCTTGAGATTTTAGCAAAATAGAGTAAACTCCAAACAATTGTTATTGTATGTCTTTTAAGGAGAAATGTAAATATGTCAAAAGTTTTGATTACTTCCGCTTTGCCGTATATTAACGGGATTCCGCACCTTGGCCATATGGTTGGTTGCTTGCTGCCGTCTGATGTTTATGCCCGTTATATGCGAATGTTGGGTAATGAAGTTTTGTATATTTGCGGAAACGACGAACATGGTACAGCTTCCGAAGTCGGCGCTTTGAAAGAAGGTATGCCGGTTGAAGAATATTGCGACAAATATCATGCCCGCCATATTCAGACATATAAAGATTTTAATTTGTCGTTTGACTATTTTGGCCGCACATCCAGCGAACAAAACAAAGAAATGACTTATCATATTTTTTCACAGTTGGATAAAAATGGTTTTATTGAAGAAAGAACAATGAAACAGGTTTATTCGGTTGATGATAAAATGTTTTTGGCTGACCGTTATATTACCGGTACTTGCCCGCATTGCGGCTATGAAAAAGCTCGCGGCGACCAATGCGAAAATTGCACAAAAGTTTTGGAACCGACAGATTTAATCAATCCGCGCAGCACTATTTCCGGCAGCACAAATTTGGAAGTGCGTGAAACTAAGCATTTGTTTTTGAACCTGCCGAAAATTGAAACAAAATTGGTGGAATGGCTCAAAACTAAAGAAGCTTTTTGGCCTGATGTGGCTTATTCTATTGCTAAAAAATGGGTTAAAGAAGGTTTGCAACCGCGCTGCATTACTCGTGATTTGAAATGGGGTTTTCCAGTTAATAAAGAAGGTTTTGAAGATAAAGTATTTTATGTGTGGTTTGACGCGCCAATCGGCTATATCGGTATTACAAAGCAATGGTCTGATGAAAATCCGACAGAACGTAATTGGAAAGATTGGTGGTTGGACGCCAAAGACGTGCGCTATGTTGAGTTTATGGGCAAAGACAATGTGCCTTATCACTCTATTACATTTCCGGCAACTTTGCTTGGTACGGGTGAAAACTGGACAAAGGTGGACTTTTTGAAGGGATTTAGTTATTTGACTTTTGAAGGCGGAAAATTCTCTAAATCTGAACATCGGGGCGTATTTGCCGAAGATGCAGTGCAAGAATTTCCTGCTGACTACTGGCGTTATTGGCTGATGGCCAACGCTCCAGAAAGCTCGGATTCATCTTTTACCTTTGAAAGTTTTGTAAATACGGTAAACAAAGATTTGAACGGGGTTTTAGGTAACTTTGCGCAGCGCGTGATGAAAATGACAGCCTCTAAACTGGGCGCTCAAGTGCCGGAAGGCGGCGAATTGCAAGCCGAGGATAAAGAGCTGATTAAAGTTTTGCAGAGCCGTGTTCAAGACTACTTCAAATATTTAAACGAAATGGAATTCCGTAAGGCCGCCGCTGAATTGCGTGCTATTTGGGTTGAAGGCAATAACTACATTTCTACCACAGAACCGTGGATGGTAATCAAAGAAGACGAAATCCGCGCCGCCACTATTTTGCGTTTGTGTTTGAATTTGGTTCGCATTTATGCTATATTGAGTGCGCCGTTTATGCCGGATAAAGCCGAAAAAATTATGGCTAAATTCGGTTTGACTTCTAAAGATATGCCGTCGTTGAAAGACTTTAGTGTTGAAAAAGAAATGTCTGCTCTTAAAGCCGGTCACAAATTTGAGGCTGGAGAAGCTCTGTTTGAGCGTATTACTCCGGAAAAAGCCGCTGAATTACAGCAAAAATACAGCGGAGCAAAATAGTATAAGTTGGAGGTAAAATGAAAATTTCCATAAATAATGGTTTTCTTCATAAAATTTATCTGGGAATAACGTATCCGGTGCGTCACCCTGTGATCTGCTTGTTGCTGTTGCTGGCGTTTTTTAGGCATGAGTTGTTTGGAGTTTGGCAGGACTATCAGTCAGAAACAAAAATTCCGGTGAAACAAATAGCAGTTGTAAAAAAAGAAGCGTCGGATAACTTGAAAGAAAAGTTATCGGAAATGCGTTTATCTATCAGCAGAATGATGCCTGTTTCCAAGAAAAAATCTAAGATGGAATATAAAAAAGAAGATGAGAAAAATCATTTTGCCAGTTGGAATATCGGTAAGTTTAATAAAGTCAAATATGAACCGGCTGAAGTTGTAAATGTACCGCTGCCTGAACAATCGGAAAAAAGTTTTTCAGAAGTCAAACAACAAGCCGAAGCCGAAAAAAATATGATGAAAGAAAATCGGCTGCAAGAAGGAAAAAATAAGCGAAATACTTTTGCCGGAGATGAAGCTTATCATGATAAGATCGCTGATTTTCATCCGGAACAATATTATGTAAAAAACACCTCGCTTAATTTGGAATATTTGCAAAATGTTGAATATGTTGAAGGTGAAGCCGATATCGTGGGACCAAACAGTATGTTTGTAGACGATACTTTTGTGTTTTTGTATGGTTTGTACAGTGATCCGCGAATGTATGATACTAGAGCGGCGGAACAATATCTTGAAAACATAACCAAAGATAAAACAGTGTCCTGCTATATTGTTGCGCTGAGTTTGCGTAATGATAAAGCGACGGCGCTGTGCTTTGTTGATGATGTGTTTATAAATAAAGCGCTAACAGAAAATGGTTTGGCGCAGAATGTTGCTTTACAGTAGGAAATAAAAGCTTATGTGGCAGCCTGTTTTTATGATAAGCGGTTATATTTTGGGCATATTGGGGCTTATTATGCTTATTCCGGCAGGGCTGGATTTTGGGGAATATGAAAAAATTTGGTCGCCGTTTGTGCCGTCGGCAATGGTGACAATATTTTTGGGCTTTTCCTTGTTTTTATCCAACTATACAAAAGTTGAGAAAATTTCACTGAAACAGGCATATTTGGTGACGGTTGTCAGCTGGTGTGCGGTTGGTGTTTTTGCGACATTGCCTTTTCTGTTTTCAAATAGTCATTATGAATTTGCCGATGTTTTTTTTGAAACTATTTCGGGAATTACCGGAACGGGATCCACAATATTTGCCGATGTGGAAAGCCTGCCGCATTCTATTTTGTTATGGCGGTCAATTTTGAATTTTCTCGGTGGTTTGGGAATTGTTATTTTTGCCGTAGCTCTGTTACCGTTTTTGGGAATTGGCGGCATGCGGATTTTCCAACGCGAAAATTCCGATTCCAACGATAAATTTATGCCTAAATTCAGCTATATTGCCAAGCTGATAGTTTTTGTTTACACTGCGCTTGTCATAATCTGCACCGTGTCTTTATTTTTGTGCGGCATGGATTGGTTTGACGCCGTCAATCATGCTATGGCGTCAATCGGCACCGGAGGATTTTCAACAAAGAATAATTCGGTGGCGGCGTTTAACAGTGTTTCCATTGAAGTCGTTATCATGTTTTTTATGCTGACCGGCTCGCTGCCGCTGACCTTTTACATTTTACTGTTCCGCCACAGCGAAGCAAATAAAAACTATCAGGTTTCGGTCTTTTTGAAAGCGGTTTTTTATTGCGGTTTATTTGTCAGTCTTTATTTATTTGCAACATCTGATTATTCTTTGGCGCAGAGTTTGAGATACAGCTTTTTCAGCGTTATTTCGGTGATGACGACAACGGGACTTTCTTCAGTAAATTTTGTGGAATGGGGCGTCTGGACCAGCGCCGTGTTTATGCTGCTTTCCTTAAGCGGAGGATGCACTGGGTCTACCAGCGGTTCAATCAAGACGTTCAGATGGCAGCTGGTTTATGCCTATTTACATAAATATATGCTTTCTATGGTGGAACCAAACCGTATAATTCCGCTTAAAGTAGGCAATATCAATCCCTCGCAGAATGTTGTCACTTCGGTGTTTGTGTATGTTTTCTCATTTATTATAAGCATGCTGCTGATAGGAGTTGCCATCAGCCTTAATGGAGTTGATTTCAGCACATCTTTGGCCGCGAGCGTGGCTTGTATGACCAACGTTGGTGTCGGAAGTGTTGAAATAATCGGACCAAGCGGAAACTTTGCTTTTTTTGCAGCTCCGGTAAAATATATTTTGTGCTTTGCAATGCTGCTTGGGCGTTTAGAAGTGATAACCGTGATGGTTATTTTTACAAAATCATTTTGGCGCAGCTGATTTGTTTTGGTAATATTTCAAAATATATAATCGTATGGCGCTGGAAAGGTTGGAGGTTGATCTTTCTTTATCTATGTTCGTAACCAGTTGATTTAAGCTGAGTTTTTGTTCTGCGGCTATAAGTTGCAGAGCTTCAAAAAACTCGTCTTCCAAGCAAATGCTTGTGGCGTGCCGGCCGGCGATTAAAACGGATTTTTTACGCATTATTTTTTACGATAACTGTCAAATGAAATTATTTGAGCGTCGCCGGAAGCCGCTGATTGCGGTTCAGCCGCGGAATTTGCGGTTGGCGTGTTGCCTTCGTCAAGAGTGAAACTAAGCCCGAATTTGGCGTAAGGATCAGCAAAATAGGTGATTGCATCAAAAGGAATGGTTATGGTCTGAGGAGTGCCGCCAAAGCTCAAATCAACAGAAAAACTGTTGTGACGCACCACGAGATTTTCAAATTGATTTTGCAAGACAATGGTCATGGTGTCCGGATATTGAATTTGCAGATTTTTAGAAATAATGGTACCTGGGAAATTGGTTTTAAAGGTTATATAAAAATGGTTTTCTCCGGGTAATCCCTGTTCTTCAACAATTTTTAGAGCGTAATAAACAACGCTGCGCAAAGATTTTTCAACAAGTTCATCATAGTCAATTTTTTCTACAAAGTTTACCATTACATCACCAAAAAAAATAACAATAGTTAAGGGCCTTTCTGTTGCTAGGCGGCCCAATCCCCACTTTAGCCTAACCAAAGGTTAAAGAATTTAAGTTTGTTGCCTTAACTTAAGCAGCTACAGCAACTGGTGCAAAATTATCATTTGCATTCATTTAAATTTGAACCGATAACGGTGGTATCTCACCGAACACAACACATATCTTTGCTATACACTGTCGAGCCTGGTTCACCCCCATAAAATTGGTGGAGGTGCCGGGTACTGCCCCCGGGTCCAATGTACCTATTTCATAAGGCTTCTGGTGTCATAGTCAGAAAACTGACGCTTATAATTATAATTATTTTTTTCTAAATTTCAAGTTTTATAAATCATTATCTTAAAGCATAAAAATTGGAAAAAGTACTAAATAAAAAGTTCGTAATAACAAATAGTTATATAGTGTCAAGATTTAAAATATTGCTATTTTTGACACTTTTTACTGGATTTTTATAAAAAGAGGTGCTATATGACTCGGTGTTTAATTGTTCGTTAATCATTTTTAAGGAACAGTTAAAAGTGTTTAACACTGTTTTATTGCGCTGCATTAAATTGCAAAAAACAGCGGAAATTCTTAAAAGATGGGAAGCTGTTTGCCAATGAGGCAGTATTATGGGATGACACCTTATCGTGTTTAATAAATTTTGTTTTTTGTTAATCAGCGTGTTCGTGCTTTTCAGCAATGCGATTTATGCAAACGGTGACGCTGATATGCTGCCGGTAAAAGAGTTTGTTAATGACGGTGCTCTTTGTTCTGTGGCTGCTAAAGAAGCAGGTAATGAATACGGCGTTGATTTTGATTTGCTGCAGACTATTTCGGCAGTAGAAAGCGGCAGATGGGATAATTTGCAAAACAGATATATAGCTTGGCCTTGGACAGTTAATGTAAAAGGAAAAGGCTATTATTACGCCTCTAAAGAAGATGCTATCCGCGCGGTTGAAAAATTCCAGAAGCAGGGTATAAAAAGCATTGATGTCGGTTGTATGCAAATTAATTTGAAATATCATGGTGATGCGTTTAGCTCGATTGAAGAAGCTATTGATCCGTCAAAAAATGTAAAATACAGTGCCAAGTTTTTACGCTCGCTGTATAGTCAGCATGGTCAAAGCTGGAAAAAGGCTGCAAAACGCTATCATTCGGGTAATCCGGAAAAAGGTGAGGCTTATACCAAACGTTTGGAAAATCGTTTTGAAAAATATAAGGTAGCCGGATTGACCGTAAGCTCTAAATTGTTTTGATATAGAAAAATATGATTACTACTAAATATAAAAAAGAATATGTTGTAAAAAGCTATGAAGCCGATTGTCATGGCTTTTTACGGCTTTTAACCTTGATGAATCTGCTGCAGGACGCGGCAACCGAAAGCGCAAATATTTTAGGCTTTGGGTTTGAAAAATGTGCCGAATTGGGTCTGACTTGGTTTGGTTCGGACTATTTTATTCAAATTGACCGGCTGCCGAAAATGGGTGAAAGTTTTGTTATAGAAACTTGGCCGGCAGAAACCAAACTTTGGGGCGCTATCAGAGATTTTAAAATTTATGATTCTTGCGGAAAGGAAATTATCAAGGTTAGCAGTCAGTGGGTTTTGATTGATTTGGCGCGTATGCGTCCGGTGCCTTTGAGCAAGTATTTTCCAGACTATGAACCTTTGGCTGAAAGGGCGTTGCCGGTTGAGTTTATGAAAATAAAAGAGCCGGATACTTTTTGTGTGGAAGATGAAATAAAAGTTCGCTTTGATGATATTGACATCAATAATCATGTTAATAATTCAATTTATCCGCTGTGGGCAAGTGAATGTGTTGACACAGATTATAGAATGCAGCACTGTCCGGCGGAAATTGAAATTAATTTCAAAAAGAGCGCAGTGTATGGTGAAAATGTTTTGGTTTTGACTTCGTTTGATAAAGATGAAAGCTTTCATTCCATCCGCAAAACTGACAGAACAACCGAATTATCGCGCTGCCGGATAAAATGGAGAGAACTTACATTATAGTAAGCGGAAGCAGGGCTTTGCGCGGAGCGATGTTTTGCTTTAGAACGGCATGAAAAATTGGATAAGCCCGTTCGCATTCGGTTAGGGCTATGTTGATAACCTGTTGCAGTTTGCCGCTGAAATTAAATTCGTCAGGATCAATAAAGAGCGAATGTTTGAAAACCGGCATGTGCGTTTCTTCCCAATAAGAAAAGTAGCCAACCCAAAGGTCTTCATTGATTAGGGCTAAAAGCTCAAAAATACTGGGCAGATTGACATTGACAGGCTCAAGGTTTAATAAACAGGAAATATGCAGGCAGTTCATTTGCTCTTCCCAAGCAAAAAAGAGCAGCATGTTGTCCCATTTACCAGGTATTTCAACAACTATTTCATGAGAATTGCGGCGTTCGGTTGTATGCTGTTGATGGGCAAACAAACATTCTATGTCGTCCAGCGGATTGCATTTATATAATTTTTGAGCCAGCATACAAAATTCCTTTGTGAAGATACGGTGCTAGATTGACACAATAAGTATATAAATGACAATTAACTTGAATAAGTTTTCCACTTTTTTTGAAATAAAAATTTTTTTCCGCAAATTGCAAAAAAATAAATTACGTTTTATCAAAGTGATAAAAAAAATTTATGTTTATAATTTTTTTTAGGTGTGGATTATCTGTTTTTTGTTAATATACTTTTAAGCAATAGTGAAAATAGAGGAATAAGATGACAGGTTTTGCATATCCGGAGATTTCTCCGATTATTTTTCAAATAGGACCATTTGCTTTGCGGTGGTATTCCATGGCTTATTTGTTGGGTATTCTATTTGCTTGGTGGCTGGCGGCTAAACGTATAAAAAAGTATCAAATACCTTTGACGCAAAACAATTTGGAAGATGTGGTGTTTTATGTTACCCTTGGTATAATTTTGGGCGGACGTTTGGGATATGTGTTAGCTTATGGCAGCGGTCAGTTTTGGAACAATCCTTGGGAAATTTTTGCGGTTTGGCATGGCGGCATGTCTTTTCACGGCGGCATTGTCGGCGTTATTATTGCTTCATATATCGCAGCACGGAAGATAAATTTTCCTTTTTTACGTTTAACAGATTTGGCAGCGCCATTGGTTCCTGTGGGAATTTTTTTAGGACGTTTGGCTAATTTTATCAACGATGAGCTTTGGGGGCGGGTTACAGATGTTGCTTGGGCGGTACGTTTTCCGCGCGGAGGATATTTGCCGCGCCACCCGTCACAGCTGTATGAAGCTTGTTTGGAAGGTGTTTTGTTGTTCATTGTGCTTAATTTGCTATGGTGCAATAAGTGGTGTCGTGAACGCCGCGGTTTTGTTTCTGGTGCGTTTCTCTTGGGGTATGCTTTATGCCGCACGGCAGTGGAACAATTTAGAGAACCTGATGCTCAGTTAGGCTTTTTATGGGGAAGTCTAACGATGGGACAATTGCTTTCTATTCCGGCTTTTTTAGGCGGTATATATTTGTTAGTTCGGGCAAAACCTGAAAATAATTAAGCTTTAGTGACAATATTGCAATTAAAACGGTAGGCTTTTTGCAAGGCATCGTGCGCCCGAGTGGTAACGCTGGTGGCGTTCAAATCAAGCCGCGTTTTTTCGGAAACGCTGGCGGAAATGGTTATTTTTATATTTTTGCCGTTGGTAAAAATAAATTCCGAGGCGGCAACAACATGGCGGATATTGTCGACGTATTCCATAGTGTGTTTGGCGTCTTCATTTTTAAATACCATAATCAGTTCAGATGGAACTTGATAGCGATAAACAGTTACATCATAAGAAAATTCACGGATACGATTGACCAGCATTTGTTCCAGTTCTTGCATTTTTTGATTTCCAAGAACTTTTTGCAACTTATCGCGGTTGTCAATGCTGAACAAACCAATGGTATATTTATAAGGAAAACGGTTGTTAGCGTGGCTTAAATAGGAGTTGTAGCTGCCCACGTTTTCGAGAACGTCGTAGTTATATTGATTGTATAAATTTAAAACGGTGGTGCAACATAAAATCAAAGCAAAACTTAAAAAGAAAATAGTGACGCCGGAAGCAGTGTTTGAATACATTAGTCCCATAAACAGGCAGCTGTCGGCATAAAAAAGTCCGGTGTTTATGCGGGTGTTTTTGAAACTTATGTCTATGGAAATAGGTGCTAAAATTAAGAGCCACAGTGCTGTTGCTTCCATAGGCATACTGCCAAAATTTACATCAAGGTAAGGAATGTTTTTAATAATATCGCCAAAGTGCTGAATAAATGTCAGCTGTGCCAACAAAAACACCGCTAGCCAAAAGCTGCTGCGGCTTTGCAGTTTGCGCGGCTCTAAAAAATAAAACAACAGCAAATCAAGCGGCAAGATAAAACAGAGCCATAAATATTCTGCGCTGGATTGATAGTCGGCACCATATGTGTTTTTACAAAGATTTAAAAACACATAACTTATCGTTCCAGCTATAAAACTGAAAAAAGGTTTGGACTGGTTGACTAAAACCAACAATAAAATTCCTAAAAAAGCAAAAATATAGAAAGCTGTGTGCAAGGAAAGTGAGATATCATTTGCAAACGGATTTTGCGCATAAAAAATTATCAATCCGCCGGCAAAAAATAGAGCCGGCAAGAAAGAGCTTTTTATAGTCGACATCACATATTTTAAACTGTCGGATACGGATTCTGTCACTTTTCCCTCCATTATCCGGCAGTATAAAACAAAAGAGTTTAAATTTTATTTATACATTTCAAAATAGAGCTGTCGCCGTAAGAATAAAAACGATATTTTTCGGCAATGGCGTGAGCGTACGCCGCTTTCATTCTTTCGGTTCCGGCAATAGCGCAAATCAACATAAACAAAGTCGATTTCGGCAGATGAAAATTTGTGATAATCATATCTATTATTTTAAATTTATACCCAGGGGTGATGAAAATATCTGTTTCTCCGCAAAATGGGTGCAGAATCCCTTGGTTGTCTGCCGCACTTTCCAGTAGGCGCACCGAAGTTGTGCCAACGGCAATAATCCGCCGGCCTTGTTTTTTTGCCTCATTTATAATTTGGCAAGCCTCAGGAGTTATTACTCCAAATTCGGCGTGCATTTTATGATTTTTAGTGTCATCGGTTTTTACTGGCAAAAAAGTACCGGCGCCGACGTGCAGAGTTAAAAACACTCGTTTAACACCCATGTCGTCAATTTCTTTAAGCAATCTGTCTGTAAAGTGCAGGCCGGCTGTCGGAGCTGCAACTGCGCCTTCATGTTTGGCATATACAGTTTGATAGTCCTCCTTGTCGTTGTACGGATTCCATAATCCGGCTAGCGGTTTATCGCGCTTAATATACGGCGGTAAAGGCATTGAACCGTACTGCTCAAGTTTTTTACCCAAATTGTCAGGAGGGCAAAGAAAACGAATTTTTACACCGTCTTCATCATCTTTTTGTAAAACTTCGGCGCTGAAATCTGATTTTTCGGCAGAAATTTCAGCCGTGTAAAAGTGTATAACATCGCCGATATGAAGTCTTTTAGCGTTTTTAATAAACGACCACCAGCTGATACCATCATCAGGATGATATAAGGTAACTTCAACCAGAGCTTCTCCGCGCTGTCCGTATAAACGAGCCGGAATTACCTTGGTGTCATTGAACACGAGAACATCGTCAGGACGCAGAATTTTCGGCAGGTCATAAAAATGACGGTCGTGAATCTCGTTTTCTTCCGATAAATCGAGCAGACGAGAAGTGTCACGCGGATTTGCCGGTTTTTTAGCTATTAGGTCTTTATCCAAATCAAAATCAAAAATATCTACTTTCATATCAGCCTCTTTTTTTAGTATTTAAGGCTATTTTTAATCTATGATGGGCAATAACGCAAGCTGTTTTATCTAAGTTTCGACAATATTATATGATATTTGTCAAATAAAAAGGTTTTGAGCTTGTTTTTTCGTGAATTTAGATAAAAAAAATTGTGTTTTTGACAAAAAAATATATTGCAATAAGCCTAAAAATAGTGTATAGTCTGTTTATAATAAATAGGATAACTATGTCAAAAGGAGTTAATGACAATGGCTAAAGAAATGACGGTTGAAGAAGCAGTCCGCGTTATTAAAGAAAGTTATGAATTTGGCGATAAGTTTGATGAGGCTGTGGCTTATTTAAAAGAGCATGATGCCGGCAATGAGGTGTTGGTTCCGTTTAAAGACGAAAAAGCACAGGATATGATTAAAAAAGCCAGAGCAAAAGCGTATGTAGAACAATGCTTGCTTGACGGTGAATATGACAAAAATTTTGATGAAGCCGTTAAAATTCTGAAAGGCGACAAGGAAGTTCAGGCTAAGGTTAAAGATGAACAAGAAATTTATGATAGCGAAAATCATCTGGAATTGGAAGATGAAGATGCTGTGTTGCATAATACCAAAAAAATCAGCAGCCTTGCAGATTCGTATATAGATGATAAAGAAAACGCCGAAGACTTTAATGAACTGCAAAATAAAGTTGAAATTATTGACGACTCCGGTCAAACAATTTCTGCTGAAGACGCTCAAAAGTATTGGAACGCTATGCTCGACAGCGCTAAAGAACAAGCTGTAATGCTGCGTGCCGGCGATAAAAATTTCTTTATGAAAAAAGAAAATGAAAAACGTCAGACCTTACACCGCGATATTAAAGATTTTTTGGCTATTGGTGTTGCTGCGGGCGCTGCTGGCAGTGCTATGGACGAGCCTAGCGAAAAAGAAGTTGTTGTGGGCAGCAAAGACTATGACAAATATATTAAAAAACAGGCAGATAAAGCTGAAAAGGCTTTGGATTCGTTGTTTGCAAATGGTCAAAAAGCTAAAATTAAAACAAGCTTTTTCCTAACTCATTTTGTAGATACATCTAATAAAATTGCCTCTTACTCTCATCGTTGGCTGCAAAAAGGTTTCAAAAAAGTTGCTTCTATATTTGGCAAACGTCACGAAGCTTTTGATAATAAAATGAAAGGTTTGTTTGGCAAGGCTTATACAGTTAAACAAGCTGCCGTAGAACACGTTAAAAACAACAAATTGCGTTTGATTACCGATACGCTTGCAACAGCTGGTGTGGCTTTAACCGCAGGTACGGGAATTGCTTTGCCGGTTGTGGCCGGATACGCACTTTATACTGCAGCCGGTTCTTGGGTATGGCCGTTGGTCGAAAAGAAAACCAAAGCTATCCGTGAAGCTAAAAAATCCGGTAAAGATGCTAGCGAATGGGTAGGATTTAAGGGCTTGAAAAAAGCTTATGCCTCAGTTAAAAGTGATGAAAAAGAGTTTAAAAAATATAAAAACAGAGCTCTTACCGGAACAGCGTTTGGTATTGCCGGCGCCGGTGTAGTTGCCGGAATGGGCGCGGCTTCTAACTGGGCTGTTGATAAAGCCGGTTATGGAATCGCTAAAGTAACATCTTCTGTTATTCGTTCTACGGGTTCTGTAACAAGTCAGTTCTTGAATTTACGCGATGCTAAAAAAGATTTTAAGGCAGACCCATCGGCCGAAAACAGAGCCAGATTGAAACAAGCTAAAATTGGTTTGGGATTGGGCAGCGTTATTGCCTTTGCCGGTAATTTGTTGGCCTTTGATAATGTTGCAAAAGCTAATTCTGCTGAAAATTCTGGCGGTGTAATTAATAAAATTAAGAGTTGGTTTCATAAAGATGAACCTGCAGCAGCAGATTCTACAACTGTAGCCAACGCTCCTGCTGTTGAAAATTCAGCTAACGGCGGTGCAGCAAATGCAGCTGCCGCAGAGGTTGAAGCTCCGATTGTTACCGCTCCGGCTGCTTATGACGCTTCTATGGGCATCAGCGAAAAACACTGGAATGAAATGCACCAAAAATTAACCGGTATTTATGAAAATCATTCCGCATTGTTTGGTAAAGAAAATGTTTCTTCCGGCGAAGCTTGGGATAAAATGTATCAAAACTTGGATAACGCTATGAAGGCTAATCCGGAATATTTTGGAAACATGACCAAAGAGCAATTCTTGTATAAATATATGAAATTGATTGAAAATACCGAGCGTGTTTCTAATGGCCCTTCTGGTTATTTGGTAACAAAATTGGGTAAAGACGGTTTGCCTCTGTATGGCGATAAAGATATGACTAAAGTTATGCGTGATATGAACGCTATGTTGAATTGCGGTGACAAATTCAAAGTTTCGGCTGCTGAAATGAATAAGGCTTTAGATTATATTGATGCCAAAACCGGCCGCTATATGGGGCCTGGTGCTGATGCGATTATTACTAATAACCGTTATGTCGGCGGTCGCGTGGAATGCGGCGAAAATTATCAAAACGCTTGGGAACGTGCAGTGCGCAAAGTTGCCGCTCATCATAAGCCGACGGTGGTTTCTCAGCCTGTTATTGAACCAGAGCCAGCTCCGGCTCCGACTCCGGCTCCTGCTCCTGCTCCTGAACCAGTTAAAACTCCTGTGGCTGTGGAAGAGGTTGTGACAGACAATGCACCGGCTCCAAAAGCTCCGCATATTGAGGAAGTTGTGGTAAACAACAAGCCGGCAGAACATAAAGTTATTATCAATGAAGGCGCTACCGATGGTAACTTAGATGTTAACAGCGGAAAGGTTAGCGGACGAAGCAGAAGTTTTGTTACTGACCGCGGCGGAAGATAATAAGCGGTTATCTAAGGGGCTATAACTTTTGATATTTAAGTATAAGTTTGTATATGGTATGAAAAAGTTAATATGTGTTAGCTCGTTATCTAAACTTTGAAAATTAGCACCGGTTTTCTGAAAAGAAGACCGGTGCTTTTGTTGAGTGAAAATAAATTTTGTTGTTTATTCCGCGCCAATGACTTCACGGCGGCCGACTCTGTCAGGAGGAGTAACAATACCTTCATCTTCCATACGTTCAATCAGAATAGCGGCGCGGTTATAGCCTAAGCGCAGTTTACGCTGAATATAGCTGGTTGAGGCTTTTTTGTCAGCACGAACAATGGCTACGGCTTGATTGTATAAATCATCATCGCTGTTATCGCCTCCCATTTCGCCTTTATCAAATACCGGAGTGTCTTTGCCTGTGTTTAACTCGCCTTCTGTCACATCTGCCACATATTTTGGCTCGCCTTCGGATTTGATAAATTCAACAACTCTTTCAACTTCGGCATCGGTAACAAAGCAGCCATGCACGCGAATCGGACGTAAACCAGACGGCATATAGAGCATATCACCCATGCCCAAAAGCTGCTCGGCGCCTTGTTCTCCCAAAATAGTGCGGCTGTCAATTTTAGTGGTAACATGGAAACTGATTCGGCTTGGAAAGTTAGCTTTAATTGTACCGGTAATCACGTCAACAGATGGACGTTGGGTGGACATAATCAGGTGAATGCCGGCGGCACGTGCCATTTGCGCCAAACGCTGTATGGCCGCCTCAACTTCTTTGCCGGCCACGAGCATCAAATCGGCCATTTCATCAACCACAATCACAATGTATGGCATAGGCGTGGTGTCTACGATTTGTTCTTCATATAAAGGACGTCCGGTTTCTTTATCAAACCCTACCTGAATGGTTTTTTTGATTTCTTTGCCGGTGGCGCGCATATCTGATACTTTTTGGTTGTAACCGGCAATGTTGCGGACGTTTAAAAGCGCCATAGCGCGGTATCGGTCTTCCATTTCTCTAACCGCCCATTTTAGACCGACAACAGCTTTTGCCGGATCGGTAATGACAGGTGTCAAAAGGTGCGGAATACCGTTGTACATAGAAAATTCAAGCTGCTTAGGGTCTATCATAATAAGCTTGCATTGTTCCGGAGTCATACGATAGAGCAGCGACAGAATCATGGAGTTAACACCCACAGATTTACCTGAACCAGTAGTTCCGGCAACCAGCAAGTGCGGCATTTTGGAAAGGTCGGCGTATATATGCTGTCCGCCTATGTCCTTGCCGAGTGTAACATTTAAGATGTTTTTGCTGTTCTTAAATGCAGGATCTTCTAAAAGTTCGCGCAACCAAACTGTTTGGCGTTTTTCATTAGGAAGTTCAATACCAATTGTATTGTGGCCGCTGACCACAGCCATACGCACTGAAGCCACAGCCATAGAGCGGGCAATGTCGTCCGACAAGCCGATGACACGGGCAGTTCTGGTGCCAGGAGCAGGTTCTAGCTCGTATAACGTAACCACCGGACCAGGGCGGACTTTAACAATTTTGCCTTTAATACCAAAATCTTTAAGCACTGTTTCTAGTTCGACGGCATTCTTTTGCAATGTCGCCTCGTCGTATTCTATATCGCCGTTGTCTTGCGGTATAGAAAGTAAATTTATATCCGGCAGCTGATATTCGTTTTCGTTTGCAGCAGCGGCAGGCTGAGCAATTTTAGAAGCTGGTGTGGAAGTGTCGTTAAAGTTTGGAACCGGTGTCGGAGTTATTTTTTCTGCAGGTTTTTGCGAATTTGGTACAGATGGCTGCTGTGCTTGTAAAGGAGCGGTGATAGAAGCAGCAGCTGTTGGTATGGTCAATAATTCTTCTTGCTGCGGAATGTTTTCTGCTGGACTTGATTTAGTAGCTTTAGAGGCAAAAGAACGTGCGCCTTCAGTTTGATAGATGTCTTCCGGAGTTATTTTTTTAGATGGTTTCTTTACGTTTTGATTGGCAAAGTCTCCGTCTTTAATAAAATCAAAAGTAGGGCTGAAACTTGATGAAATTGCTCCGGTATCGTCAGAACCTGTTTCAATTGCTAAATTTCCAATAGTCTGAGCAGTGTTGGCTTGAGGAATTTCTATTTTTAAGCCGCTGTTTTGAGCGCTGGCCATTAAAGGAGCTGCTGCAGTTTGCTGACTGGAAACAGTATTGAGGCTTTGAGGTTTTGCAAAAACGGAGGCTTGACCAAAACTCGGTTCAACTCGATTGAGCGGTGGTAAATGGTTTTTGTTCAATAACTTATCTTGCAGATAGCGGGGGTTTATTTCTTTGAACTCACTGAAGTTGCGAATATTGGCAATTCGTTTGGATAAATTCAAAATACTCAGCGAGCAGTTTTTTAGCAAATTACCGATTTTGGCGGTTAAACGCAGCCAGAGGGTGAAAGTTATGCCGGCGGCAAAGTTAAAAGAAAGTATGCTGATAAACAACACAATACTTTCCAGCAGAATTGTGTTGTAAGAAAAATTAAGCATATTTATGTAGTTATTGAGCGGACGGCTCAAGCTGCGGCTCCATTCGCCGGTCAGATTATAAGGCAAATTGAAACGACCTAAAAATGAACTGCAGGTCAAATCTAAAAATGCAGAAAAGCATAACAAACCGACAATCCAAGCGAAAATGCGCATTTTATATTCGGCAAACGCCTGAAAGCGAACAAGTCCTAGACCCCAAAGAATCGGTACAAGCAAATAAATAATGAACGCCAAACCAAATGAGCTTAAAACAAAATCGGCGCTATATGAACCAAATGAGCCTAACCAGTTTTTTACGACAACATCATCTGATGCCGCTTTATTAAAAGACGGATCATCGGCGTTGTAACTTATCAGGCTGATATAAATCAGCAGCGGAAAGATAATTAAACTCAATCCGATAAGTTCGCATAAAAGCTTTTGCCACCAGCTTTTTGGCTGTTCTTTTTTTGTTTTTTTCTTGCCCATAATGTCCTCAAAATTCAATGCATATTTATTGTCCGAAGTATAGTTAAAAATGTTCAAAAAAGTATTAAAAAGAAACTTAAATAAAGTGGCTATGTTAATAAAATTTTTCTAAAAACTTGACATTTGATATCAGCGCTATACACTCTGCCCAGAATAAAAGGAGAATATTTTAATGAAATATGCTTTTGTGTTTCCCGGTCAAGGCTCGCAATTTGTGGGTATGGGAAAAGAATTGGCCGAAAATTTTGCTTCGGCTAGAGAAGTTTTCCAAGAAGTAAATGACGCTTTATCACAGGATTTGTTCAAAATTATGGTGGACGGTCCGGATAGTGCGTTGACAATGACGGCCAATACTCAGCCGGCTTTAATGGCTTTTTCAATGGCTGTTGTACGCGTTTTGGAAAAAGATTTTGGAATAAAGCTGAAAGAAAAAGCTGCATTTGTAGCAGGTCATTCTTTGGGCGAATATTCTGCAGCTTGCAGCGCCGGTGTTTTTTCACTGAGCGATACGGCAAAATTACTGCGAATCCGTGGAGATGCTATGCAGAATGCCGTTCCTTTGGGAGTTGGCGGTATGGCTGCCGTTTTGGGCTTATCATATAAAGATGTGGGCGCTTTAGTTGAAGCTTGCTCAAATGATAAAGACGTTTGCGTTGCTGCCAATGATAACTCAGATGGACAAGTTGTTTTATCCGGTTCAATGACTGCTATTGACCGTGCGGTTGAAATTGCAGCGGAGTTTGGAGCCCGCAAATGCGTAAAATTGGCGGTAAGTGCTCCGTTTCATAGTCCTTTTATGCGTCCGGCGGCTGACGCTATGGCGCGCGCATTTATGGACGTGAAAGCACATGACGCAGAAATTCCGTTGGTTGCCAATGTTTTGGCTGAGCCTATTACGGATCATAAAGAAATTATTAAGCATTTAATTGAGCAAGTAACCGGTACGGTGCGTTGGCGCGAAACCATGGCTTATTTGCAAGAGCAAGGCGTTACGGATTTAGTGGAGCTGGGTGCTGGTAAGGTATTATCCGGCATTGCTAAACGCAGCCACAAAGAAATGAACGCTTTTTCTGTCGGTTCGGTAGAAGATATTGAAGAACTGGCAAAAAATTTATAACAGAAAGGAATAAAAATATGTTTAGATTAGATGGTAAAGTTGCTTTGATTACCGGTGCTGCCGGCGGTTTGGGACACAAAATCGCTCACACTCTGCATGAACAAGGCGCTATTTTGGCTTTGACAGACATGAATGCCGAAAGATTGGAGGCTTTGAAAGCTGAATTAGGTAGCAATGCAGAATGCTTTGTTGCTAACTTGACAGATGGCGAAGCCGTTAAAAATCTGGTTAAAGAAGTAGAAGAAAAAATGGGTCGCATTGATATTTTGGTAAATAACGCCGGTTTAACTCGCGATAATTTGTTTATCAGAATGAGCGATGAAGATTGGCAGTTGGTTTTAGATGTAAACTTGACAGCAGGCTTCAAATTGGCAAAAGCTGCAGTACGCGGTATGATGAAACGTCGTTTCGGCCGTATTATCGGTATTGCTTCGGTGGTTGGTGTTATGGGTAACGCCGGTCAGGCTAACTATTCCGCTTCTAAAGCTGGTATGATTGCTATGAATAAATGCTTGGCTCAAGAAGTTGGTTCCCGCGGTATTACCGTAAACTCTATCGCTCCTGGTTTTATCAGAACTCCAATGACAGATGTTTTGCCTGATGACGTTAAAGCTGCTTTGTTGTCCAAAATTCCGGAAGCTAAATTGGGTGAAGCTCAGGATATTGCAAATGTTGTTGCTTTCTTGGCTTCTGATGAAGCTCAATATATTACCGGTCAAACCATTCACGTTAATGGCGGTATGGCTATGATCTAATCACTTTAGTGATTGCATTTCAAAGGCGCTGTGATGTTTTTCAGCGTCTTTTTTTGTCATATCATCTTATTGACATTGCTTTAGCAATGACGCTGCAAGCTGATGCGGAGAGAGATATATATACTTTTGCGTAGCTTATTTTTCATCAAATCAAAGTATCATTACTCTATACAGTATGGCGCAAAAGGCTATTATCGGCCCCAATATCCGTATTTTCAAACTAGGGCGGTGCGGCTTTTGGCCGTGTCCCAGAGAAGATAGGTTTTGACAGCTTTGTTTATTTGCTAATTCATCCATTCATTTGATAAACCCATCTTTGAAAGAAATGTACATACTGCTTTTTTTATTAAATCCTCTATTGCAGGCCGCGTTGATTTCCGTCACAACTCTGGCATCATGAAGATTGAGATATTTCTTATCAGGAGGACAATTATTTTCGTCCTCCGCCATGCAAATGGCTCCACTATTCTTGTCTAAAAGATCCATACATTTACTAGGATTATCTTCTTTCTCCAGGCATTCATCAACTTCCTTATATACGTCATTCGGATTTTTTATATTGGTAGATACACTAACCATCTTAATATTACCTTTTAAGGGGATGACAATATTGTTAAAGGCTGAAATACATAACTCAGGGTCAGCATCAAATAGTTGAAAGTCTTTGAAATGTGTATAAAATATTCCAACCGGAGTATGTTGATATATGCCACAGCTTTTAGCGGAAGGCAAACATAAGCCAAGAGTTTTTCTTGTTTCAACGTCAAGAGTGTCAATACTATACAACCAATTATGTTCGGTAAGTTCTTTAAGGTTAGCAAGTACCTGTATGATTTCGCCAACTACTTTATTCGCCTGATATTTTTTCATAGCCTTTGAATATCCGGCAATGCCTCCGACTGTCAAAACCGCGATGATTGCCAGAACGCCGAGCATTTCAATCATACTTTTGCCACCCTGCACGTCATCTGCTAGGAATTTCTTCGCTCGTGTACTTCTTTTGTACACGTCGCTTAAAAATCCCGTCGCATCTAACGCACATTGTGGCAAAAGACTCCGCCCGAGAGAAACCGCGTATAGCGGCGCATCTAAAGCGGTTTTACGCTGTCTCAAAAAATTCATGTACCTCCAATGTACACTAGGATTTTTCTCGCAGCTAGAAACCACTTTATCTACACCACTCTCCGCAGTTTCAAAGAATTTTGAGGCGTATTGACGCACGGCATCCAAACCCTTAAATGCGATGTTGTTTCCTTCGGCGTCATTGCTAGCAACGCGAAGCAATCCAGAACCCAGACTAGTATCGTCCGTCTGTTTCGTTCTGAACTTGTTATTTTCGAATGTGTGATTTTTTACGCCGAACTCCGCAAGAACACACTTGGCAGCAAAAAATACGCCTTTAATCAGATGCTTAGGATTTGCAGAGAGAGAGAGAGACCTTTGCTTAGCTTATTTTTCATCTTTCTTTCCTCTAAAATTAGGTTGTTTACATACCAATACCATAACATAAGCTTAACTAAAGTCAACCGCTAAAATAACCGTATCCTACATATGTATAGAAATGAATAATTTGCTGTTTTTTCTAAAATTTTAAGGCTTAATGCCTTGACAAAAATTGAAAATTGTACTTTATAGGTGGCGAAAAAGAATTTATAGAAAGAATCAGAGGAAAAGATGTTAAAAAAAATATGGGAAAGATTGAAGGCCGATTACACGCCTAAATCTGTAGAAATTTTGCGTAAAGGCTATAGTTTGGCACTGTTTAAACGCGATTGTATTTCTGGTTTGACAGTTAGTATTGTGTCATTGCCGCTTGCTATGGCATTGGCGATTGCCAGTGGTTTGACACCGGCTCAAGGTTTGTACACGGCTATTGTTGCCGGTTTTGTGATTGCCCTGATGGGCGGTTCACGTTTCCAAATCGGCGGACCGACAGGCGCTTTTGCTATTGTGGTGTTGGAAGTATTGCAAAGCTATGGCTATAATGGTTTAGTCGCCTCAATGATTCTGACTGGTATTTTGTTGATTGCGGCCGGTTTTATGAAATTGGGCAGCTATATTAAATATATTCCATATCCGGTAATTATCGGTTTTACGGCCGGTATCGGTTTAATCTTGATTACATCTCAAGTAAAAGATTTTTTGGGTTTGACCAGAGATGATATTCCAAGCGCATTTTTGCAGCGTTGGTATATTTATATTGTCAGCATTCCGCAAACCAATTGGGCTGCGGCTTTTATTGGATTTTTATCTTTGGCTTTATATTTGGGAATTAAAAAATTTACACCAAAAATTCCGGTTTATTTAGCCATTCTGATTGTTACAACCATCGTTACATACTTTTTCAATTTACCGGTAGAAACAATAGGAAGTAAATATGGTGATTTGCCAAAGATGCTTCCGGCACCGGAGTTTCCAAAGATGAGTCTGGATTTGTTCCGCTTGGTATTTCCAAGTGCTTTGACAGTGGCTTTTTTGGCGGCTGTGGAATCGCTTTTGAGTGCTAAAGTTGTTGATAGTATGAGCGGTGATGTCCATAATCCTAATGCAGAATTGGTGGGCGAGGGCTTGGCTAATATTACTGCGGCAGCTTTCTTTGGCTTGCCGGCAACCGGCGCTATTGCCAGAACCGCAACCAACTATAAAGCAAACGCTTATTCTCCGGTTTCGGGAATGATGCAATCAGTATTCTTGCTGGGCTTTATGTTTTGCCTATCGCCGCTGGTTAAGTTTATCCCTCTGTCAAGTTTGGCTCTTATTTTGATAATGATTGGCTGGAATATGCTTAATTTGGATAAAATGCTTGGTTTGGTAAAATCTTTGCCGGGGGATAGATATACTTTATTGGTAACGGTGATTTTGACAGTGGTTGTAAATTTGAGTGCGGCTATAGCTGTCGGTTTTATTATGGCTGCTGTTATCTTTATGCATCGTATGAGCAAAGAAATTGAGCTGGCTAATATGGATAAAGTTCTGCCAGATGTGGATTCTGAAGTGGCGCACGATTTGCATGATAAAGGCATTGTTGTGGTTCGAGTCGCTGGTCCGTTGTTTTTTGGTGTTGTAACCCAAATTTCAGAATTTTTCCGTCAGCTTGAAAAAAAGCCGAATGTGGTGATTATTCGTATGGGACACGTTTCTATGATTGACGCCAGCGGGGCAAATTTGATTGTTGAGTTTATTGAAAAAATGCACAAAACACAAACAAAAGTAATTATTTCAAATATTAAAACGCAGCCAAAACGCGTGCTGCACCAAGCTTTTGCCAACGCACATGTGCGGTTGTCAGATATTTCAACAGCTTCAAACTATGAAAATGCTGTCAAAATGGCAAAGCGCTATGTAAGCCGTAAAAATAAAGCTAATGCGGTAAAAGAGGCCGCGGTTGCAGCAACTATAGCAGCTGAATAAGCTGGGCGGCATTGCTAAAAAAGAGAGGCTCGCGGGCTTCTCTTTTTTTATTGCCAAAATAGAAAAAATATTGTATAATGACACTGTATTCTTTAAGTATTTTATTTAAAATTTTGTTTATTATTTGAGCCTTTTTCATAGTTTGATTGAGATTTTCTCTTTTGACTTTGATTGCTTTTATAATTTCAAAATTTTGAGTATTGTACGGTATTTAATTTTTTGAGTATTAATTTAAGGAGGATTAGTTTAGGAGCGAACCTCATTAAAAAAAATCATATTATGAAGAAGTTTTTTGCAACATTCGTATTGGTAGTAGTTAGTATTTTGACAGCAATGGCCGCTGATGTTTACAAAGTAAAGTATGTCGAAATTGGCGGTTATGACAGAGGCACAACAGTGTATTGCACAAATAGTGCCACGTTTACAACTCTGCATCAGAGACAATTCACTTCATTTTTTAACAGTCTTCGGGCTGGTGATTTAATTGAGGTGGAATTGAAGCCTTATACCAACAATACAATCCTTGCAATCCGCAAGGTTGGTCATGAGAATCATAACGGTATGACAAATGGGGTTATCATTAACGATGGCTCTTATGGTTACGGTTATGGTTACGGTTATGGTTCTGCATCTATCGAAACAAAGAATGTCGGTGTAGGTTATGATCCTTATACCGGTGTTCATGTAAGAGTTAAGGGCAATTATGTTAACATTCCTGTTCGCATCAAGAGCAAGAAGGCTAATAACAGCAACTATACTACTGTTAACAACGGTGGCGTGGTTACTGCAAGCCCTGCAACCAGACCAAACGTAACTGTTTCAGTTGATCAGTTGGCTAACATCACTAGCAATAGTGTTGTTAGAACAAGCTCTGCAAGTTCTGTAAAAACTACTACATCTACTGTTAAAGCTCGTAGAACCGTAAAGGTTTACGAAGTTGGTACGGCTCCAAGCCAGATGTAATGTAAAAAACTAAAGCACTTTAACTGTATGGTTAAAGTGCTTTAGGCGTTTAAAATGACTAATTATTTTTTTGTCGTCTTTTTAGTTGTTTTCTTTTTTGCTGCTTTTGGTTTGTTATGAATAGCAGAAACAGCCATAGCATTTTCCAAATCTTTTTCATTGCACAAACCAATGGCAACCGGATTCTTTGGTTTCAGCTCAGACATGTCAGAGTGTTCGCCGGCACGAATTTTGGCAATTGTCGGTTTGGTAGTACCGATAAGTTTGCAAATTTGCGAGTCCATAATTTCTGGGCAGTGTTTAAGAATCCAGAGAATAGCGGCTGGTTTATCACTTCGTTGAGAAGGTGATAAAACTTTTTTAGCTTTGGCGTTGCGTTCTTTTACATTTTTTTCTAAAATGCAGGCCACTAAATCAGCCGTCGGGTCTGCTTCGCAGCGTTTAATTTCGTCTTCAGTCAGCTGGCCGTTGTTAATAGGGCTTAAACCTTGAATATTAGAGGCGATATCTCCGTCAGCAATAGCTTGAATTTCCAGTTCGTGAATTTCGCAAAATTTAGAAATCTGACGAAATGTCAGAGATGTATTTTCTACCAACCAAACAGCTGTGGCTTTTGGCATTAAAGGAGCTGTCATTATTTTATCCTTTCATAAATGAATTTTTATTGCTTTTACAATAGACACAGTCGCAGCAAGATACAAGCAATTTTTTTTGTTATAAACGCAAAAAGCCTGCAAAACAGCAGGCTTTCAACTTAAATTTTCAAATTAGTTGCTAGATTTCAAACCGAAAGCACCAAATTTGCTGTTAAAGCGGCCAACACGACCACCTGTATCCACAACGCGGCGGATACCAGTCCAAGCCGGATGAGATTTAGGGTCAATTTCAAGCAGCATTTTTTCGCCGGCTTTACCCCAAGTAGATTTGGTTTTAACTTCAGTTCCATCTGTCATCACATATGTAATTTCGTGATAATCAGGGTGAATTCCTTTTTTCATTTTTATCTCCAAATAAAATACTTTATATAGTTTTTACGCCTTTATACATTAAGCAAACAAAATACGCAAGTATTATTTTTACTGTTTTTTAAATTTTTTTGTTATTTTGCCAAAGTGTTAGCAGCTTTTTGGCGCAAAGCTTCGTTGGTGGCAATTAACGCGCCGCCAAATAAAACTTTGGTAAAGTCTTCGGAGCGCACATCTGTTTCGCCCAAAGCCACAATATAGCCGCCAGCTTCTTTAACCAAAAGCATACCTGCGGCAATAGTCTGCGGCAAATTGTCGGCAGAAACGACAATATCCAGCTTCCCGGCAGCTAAATAGGCCAAATCCAAAGAATTTACGCCTTTTACCAACACGTTTTTGCTCAAGCTCAAAGATTTTCTAAACAATTCGGCGTTAGCGCCGCAGCCGATAAGGGCTTGTTCGGCAACTTTTGCTCCAGCCACGCGCAAGCGTTCGTGACTGCGAAAACCTTCTTTGAATGCGCCGCAGCCTTTTTCGGCAAAAAACAATTCATCATAAACCGGACTATAAATCACGGCGTCTACAACCACGCTGTTTTCTACCATGGCAACTGAAACAGCAAAGCTGCCGTTACCATGAGCAAAGTTGGCGAAACCATCAATCGGGGCAACCAAAAAATAGTTTCCGCTGGCTGGAATGGTGTCTTCTTTTTTGCTGATAAAGGCGTAAGTTGGCTTTAACTTAGCCAATTCTTCTTTAATAGTTTTTTCTACTTTTTCATAAGAACGCTGAGCAAAGCGGCCATCATTGTGGCCGGATTGCAGATGTTCCAATTCATTAAAGTCGCGCGATAAGGCAATAGACGCTTTTTTTACAGCGTTTGCCATGGCGGTCAATGCAGTTGAAATATAAGCCATTATTTTGCTCTTTCAACATAGTTAGCTTCAGAAGTGCCAACCACAATTTTGTCACCCACGCCGATAAACGGAGGAACAGTTGTGCGTACGCCGTTGTCCAAAATAGCTGGTTTGTAAGAAGAAGAAACGGTTTGACCTTTAATCACAGGTTCGGTTTCAACCACTTCGCAAACAACTTGCAAAGGCAAATCAACAGAAATAGGGCGGCCGTCAATGTAAGAAACTTTTACGCTCATACCATCTGTCAAAAACGGACGAGAATCGCCGAGCAAATCAGCAGGCATGGTGAATTGTTCAAAAGTTTCGGATTCCATAAATGTCAAACCGGTAGAATCTTCAAACAAGAATTGGCAGTCTTTGTCTTCCACCATCAACTTTTCTACAGTATCTTCAGTTCTGAAACGTTCGTTAGTTTTGGTTCCGGCTTCAACTTCTTTCATTTCCACCTGCATAAAAGCACCGCCTTTACCCGGTTTAATGTGTACAGCTTTGGTAATTGTCCAAGGTTTACCTTTATATTCAATAACCCAACCAATTCTAATTGCTCCAGCAAGTTGTTTCATATTTTTATCTCCTATTTACAATGTTAAAAATGATTATTTATTTTTGATGTTTGCAACATAAACCAACATTTTTTATTTCGCAACAAAAATCGTATAGGCCGTGTCGCTTAAAATCACAAAATCAGCCGGTAAATTTGACACATCTATTTCATCTTTTGGCAGAACCGCACTTTGAATCAAGAAAAATTCGCCATACCATTTCAGCAGTTCGGCGTTGGCGGCGAATCCACCTTTCCAAAAGCGGAAGATAATAAAATCCGGTTCGCATTCACTAACCAACATGGCTTCATGCCGGCGATTGCGGCAAATAACTCCCAGTAAGGCTTTTTTGCATTTTGCTTTAATTTCTTTGATGTGTTTAGTCGGATTTTCGTCTTTTGAGGTGTCAATAATCAAACCATCGCCCAATTTTTGCAAATATAAATCGGCAGCTTTTTCGCCGGACAGCAACACTAGTTTTTTTGCCGCCTGTGCTTTGGCATAAAAATCGGCAATAAAGCTTTGCGGCAGCGAATCGGGCAAAATAAAACATTGCAATTTAGAATCGGCGATAAGGTTGGTATTTTCTTGAGTAATTTTGATGATTAAGTTTTGCATTTTGACATTCTTTATGTTAGCTATTAAATATAATGTCAAAAGTATATAACAAATTGAGATAAAGGAAAGTCTTTTTTACCATGGAAATGCAAAAAATGGAACAAAGCCAAAATTCTTTGGAACGTTTGAAAAAATCGGTTGATGAACTGATTGAAGTCGTACACAAACAACAAGCAGATTTTGCTTTGAAGCTGCAGGCCGAACAAGGAAAAACCGCATTGGAAAGCGCTAAAGCCGAGGTTTTGAACAGTGAAAATGAAAAACTGAAAGCCGAATTGGAAACCGCTAAGAATAATACGGAAAATGAAACCCGTATGCAGCAAATGCAAAATGAAATTGAAAACAAGGCCGCCAAAATAAGCAATTTGCAAAATGAAGTGCAAAATCTGAACAATGCTTTGACGAATCGCAAAACTCAACTGGAAGAATTTGAGGCCAAAAACAAAGAGCTGCAAGAGCAGCTGGAAGAGGCTAATGGCAGAGTCTTGACCTTGGAGCAAACGAGTTCGGCCGGCAATAGTGAGCTGGAAGAGCTAAAAGAACAATTGGCCGCCGAAACTTTGCAAAAAGAAGATTTGGCGCAAAAATGCCAAGACTTTGAAACAAAATTAGCGGAAATGCAAACAACAATCAGCCAAACCTCAGAAAATATTGATGATGTGGTGGCCAGACTGGAAAAGGTGTTAGAAGAAAATGGGGCAAGTTACAATAACAATTGATAAGCGCGAATATGCCATCACCTGTGAAGACGGTGAGGAGGCGCATATTATAAAACTTTCGCGAATCCTAGACACAAAAGCAAAGTTGTTGTCGCAAAGCATTGGTTTAGTAAATGAGAATATGATGCTGGCGATGGTTGGTTTGCTGCTGGCTGATGAAAATCAGGATTTACGCACTAAAAACGGCGGGGTTTCTGATGATGAAATTAAGCACTTGGATACGGCAACCGCACAGGCGATAGACAGCGAATCGCAAAGAATCCATAGTTTGATTCAAAATATTAAGCAGCTGTGATTTTACTATTGAAAATCTGTTTTTTCTGCTTGAAAACGCGCAGGTTTTACGCTAGTATGTTTATATAAATAAAGACTGTCTGATGCGTCATCACCGCATGTCTTTCCGGCCAACATTATTATTTAGGGAGCTGTCTCTGTCTAAATCGTGGTTTAGTTATATGGCACCCACCTTGTACAAGCGGTTCGGTAGAGAATGTTCTCGGATACGGTCAGATGGTCGCAGTTTTAGCGTCGCCCTTAATTGGGCGGCGTTTTTGTATAAAGAAAACCACCGGATAGTCCGGTGGTTCCGGAAAGCTTACAGCT